>ERZ1673750.16-NODE-16-length-228397-cov-7.450438_pt1 | contig 228397 bp, 166 predicted proteins | sample MGYA00580203_ERZ1673750 | MGnify/ENA primary metagenome ERZ1673750 (study PRJEB41218, sample SAMN15661763) | gut metagenome | host: Homo sapiens | place: Canada: London | collected 2015-08-20/2019-03-30 | study: EMG produced TPA metagenomics assembly of... | reverse complement strand
CGTATCCTGCAAGATACTGGTTGTAGTAGTTCTCGAAGGATTCGCTAGAACTCGTACTGTTGCTCGTGTTATTCTGCGTTGCGCTAGTTGAACCAGTATTCTGATTAGCGTTGCCCGATTCTACTTCTTTAGATGGAGTAGGAGCAGGCGTTAAATCTGTGCTTGCGTCATGAGACGGATTTGTTTGTGGCACTGTTGGAGATTCATTATTACCACCATTATTACCACCATCACCATTATTCTCATTATCTGAAGTCACCAGCGAATTTACGTCCTTTAAAGTCTTATCTAAAGTACTAGTAGATTCATTAAGAGACTGTTCCACTGCATCAAGCGTTGTAAAACGAAGAATAAGCGTATTCTCAAAATTATTGAAGCTTTGATTTACGGCAGCAAAAGTAGCGTTGTACCTTTCAATTACGTTATTTTTAGCTCCAGCCAAAAGCGTCTTAACTTTCTCATGCAATTCAGCAACTTTTTGCTTTGCTTGCAAAACTTGCATTTTAACGTTTTCAGCCTTTTTCTTTGCTGATTCAAATTGGCTTTGAGCTTCTTTTGTAATGCGTTGTGCTTGCTCAATAGCAGACTTTGCTTCATTAGCTTTTTGCTTAGCTTGAGCGGCTTTAGCAGCAGCATCAGATACTAACTTAGTTGTATTCGACTTAGTAGCATCAGCTTTATTCTTAACTTCGGTTGCTGCAGCTACCTGCTGTTCAGCATCTTGAACTTGCTTTTGAGCTTCTGTAACTTTTCTGTTAGCAGAATCAATTTGTTGGCTTGCATCTTCAATTTGCTTCTGTGCTTTGTTAACTTGGCTTTGAGTTTCCGCAACTTTCTGTTCAGCTTTTTCCTTAGTTTTGTTTGCAAGATTGAATTGTTTCTCTGCTTCACTAACTCTGTTACGAGCAGAATCAAGCAACCGTGTGACACTATCAACAGTTTCATCTTGTTTCGTGACCTTCTCGTTGGCTTCTGCCAAGTTTTTAGCAGCATCATTAGCTTTGATTTGCAAATCGTCTTTAGTAGATTTGAGTTGCTTTACAGATTCTTCAAACTCCCTGATTTTAGCTTGCTTTGCTTCACCAGTTAACTGAGATTGTTTCTCGGCTTCTTCTACATTTGTGCTTGCAACTTTATACTCATTCTCGTATTTCTTTGCTTCAATAGTGAGCTTTGCAAATTCTTCTTGAGATTTTTTTAACTCGTTCTTAGCGCTATCAAAATCGTATGCAGCATTTGTGAAAGCATCCAAGGCGATTTTATTTGGTAAGTTCTTAGCATTCGCAGCATCTATTGAGCTACTAAGAGTTTTAACCTTTCCATTTAGATGCGTGTACTTTGTTTGCCACTGCTGAGCAAGCTTTTTTGCAATAGCTGCATTTTCTTCGATTCCCCAGTCTGCGTTAGGGTCGCCATATTTTTTAGCTTCATTATTTGCTTTTTCTTTCTCGGCTTTTACATGTTCTAATTCTTGTTCTTTTAGCCCCTTAGCGCTCTTTTTGTCTGGCAAATTCAAATCGTATTGTACTTTTCGAAGATTGTACTTAGCTTCAAACAAATTTGCATTTGCTTTATTTGCTTCAGCATTCAGCTTTTGCAATTTAACGATTTCATCTGCATCTTCAGAGGCGCTTCCAGCAGCTTTTTCTTGTTTTAGACTGTTCTCATAACCATCAAGAAGCTCTTTATATTTGGCAACGCTAATCGAATATTCATTGCTTCCGTGCCACACAGCAACATCTTCATTTTTTGTAACAGTTTCTTGTTTCCCGCCAGAAGGTCTAGTCATTTCTTGAATATATAAATCGCCTTCTGCGAAACCGCCAGCACTTATATCTTTTCTAGCAAAAGTAGTGTAATGACCTACGGAAAGACTAAATAAATTAGTTAGCTTGCCATTTTCGTCATTTTCTTCGAATAATCTTGTGTTTGGATTTTGGCTTAATTTCATTCCAAAATCATATTGATTGTCCCTAAGGAATTGCTTACCAGCTTCAGAAAGCTTGTTTTCAATCTTTGTATCGCCATTGAATGTATAGAAGATTCCTGTATCTCTAGCCTCTTCATAGCGATTCTTTTCAATCGTATACCAGCCGTCTAAGGCATTCCACTTATTATCTGTAGGTTTAGGTTCCGTGCTTTGCGTTTTAATTTGCTTTGAGCATGAAGTTTTACCGTCGTCTAGAACTTTGCAATCGTTATTTGAATATTTCATTCGACCATTTTTATGCCCGTCGTAATCTCCCCACGCAAGATTTTCTGCAGTTTTGTACGGTGTAGTGTCCATAACACTAGCGTTATCATACTTTTCATGGTTTACTGCATGATTATTAATAGCAGCAGAGTAGAAGGAATGCACAATGCTTTCGGCAATCAAGCTTAAACGCACGTTTACATTTTGCAACGCGTTGTTATCGTTTCTTCTGTACTCATTTAAAGCATCATAATACTCAGCGGCTTCCTTCATGTTTTGCAAAGAGTCAGCGCTGCCAACTCTACCAAGCCCAGGTTTTACAATATCTTCATACCACGTTGGAGCTTCTATTGTTTGTGCTTCTTTATACAATCCATCTTGGAATTCTTGCCCTGGAATCACATATGATTCGCCTTTAAGAATTTTCTGCGCGCGCTCAGCGTCTGCAATAAGATCTTCGTTTTTGTTATTTTCCTTAGCTTTTTCAGTGTTAATCACATATTGCAAGAACTTGTAGAAGTCAGACTTCTTCTCTAATGAATTTTCTGTATTAGAATCATTTTTGCTTTCAGCATCGTAGACTTTTTCTGCTGCATCTGCTTTTCCTCTAAGATTGTCTAAGTTTTTGTAAGATTCAACTAGCTTTTTGTAATCACCGATTTTTTCTAGTTCTTTTTCTTTAGATTCTAGTTCTTCACTTGTTTTGTTAATTTTCTGGGTACTTGTAGCAAGCGTTTCTTTAATTTTTGTTACTTTTTCTTGAGCTTGCTTATAAACGGATTCTTTCTCTTTAGCAATTTGTTTTACTTTTTCCAAATCCGTATTGCTTAAAGCAGAATCAGACTTTTTAAGTTGCTCTAACTGTGCTTGTTTTTCTTTTAATTCTGTTTCTTTGTCTTTAAGCTCATTATCTGTTTTCTTCTTTGCTTCTTCAAGAGATTTTGCGCTTTCAACTAAAGAGGTATAAGATGACTTTTCTTTTTCAAGATTTTCTTTAGCTGCGTTTAGATTCTTGTTTTCTTCATTCAGATTTGTTTTTGCTTCATCTACAGCTTTTTGGGCATTTTGTAGTTCGTTTTGATTTTGTTCAAGTTGTGTTTCTGCTTGCTTCTTTGCATCTATAGCTTGTGCTTCAGTGTTTTCTGCTTGCTTCTTTGCATTTTCGGCGTTACTTGCCGCTAATTGTGCATTTTCTTTAATTTTTTCGGCTTCGTCAACTATCTTTTGAGCTGCATCTACTTTTTCTTTAGCTTCTGCATCTTGCTTCTTTGCATCCTCTGCATCTTTTTCTGCTTGATTTTTCGCTTCTATAGCTTCGGATGCTTTTTTGGATGCGTCTTCTACTTTTTTATTTACTTTTGCAAGATTGCTATTTGCGTTTTTAACAGCTTCATCGGCTTTGCCTACTTCTGTTTTGGTTTCTAACTCAAGCTTTTCAGCTTCTCTTGCGAGTTCATTTGCTTTAGCTTCCTGTGGATCAGGATTCTCATGATTAGCATTAATTTCAACATTTGCATTATCTGAGTTTTGATTTACAACATCGGCATTTGCCACATTTGCCATTGCGAATAATGCCAGTGAACTTGCGCCTAAAGATATAGCGGCTGCGATTTTAGCATTCATAAAACCTCTCCTCATGTTTGATAATAGGAAATCGCTAGTTTTCGTGTTTTTGAACAAGATTTTTAGCAATTTCTTGCCGTTCGTCTTGTTTTGGAAAACATATTTTCTACCGGGGGGGGGGGTATCAAGTTTTCAATGCGATTTTATCAAATACCTATGGATTAAATCTGCGCGAGCGACATTCTCTGTTTGCCTCAGATTTGTTATATATGTCTCGGAGGTGAGACATTTGTAACGCTTTTTGGGTCAAATTTGTTAGATTTGCATCATTGATGAGACATTTGTAACGCTTTTTGGGTCAAATCCGTTAGATTTGCATCATCGGTGAGGCAAATCTAACGCTTGTCGTAAGTCAACTCAGTCTAGTCTAATACTTACAAGCTATCCTTTATCCACATTCCTTAAAATCTATTGCGCATTCATTGCTTATCTCATAATCTCAGGCTTATGAAAAAGTCTAACGTTAAAAGCATGCTCGAAAAAGCTGAGTTTGAGCATCGTTGTTTTCATCCAATCAGCAATTCGCAAAGGCAGTGTGTGTATAGGTACACTAGGGCAGGATCGCTTGTGAGAGTATTCCCAGGTCTTTACGCAAGAACAGAATATTGGCAAAATCTGTATACAGCTGAGCAAATTCGACATATAGCGTTTTCTTTGATGGATATTCATCCAGACTGGAAATTTACAGGGGTTACTGCTGCTGCGCTAATCGGCTACGATGTTGTGAATGATTATGATCACATAACATATGATTATAAAACTGATTATAAAACTGATAAAAATAGTGATTGCGTCAAAATGCTGCCGTCTCAGTCAATTCCAATTTACGTTCGCACTATAACCAGAAAGTCTGCAAATGATAATCCGTTGTTGCGTAGAATTAATGCAACAGGCAGAGAGATGGATGGCACTAGTGATGATGTTCGAATTGTGCGTGGAAGGGAGGGAAGTGGCGGTCGCTTCGTTGTTCTTTCGCATTTAAGCGACAATATAGATTACGGAGTTCGAAGTCATATTGTAGATAAGAGCACAATGCTTTTCGATGTTGCAAATAGCATGAATTTTAGATCAGCATTGTCGATTTTCGATTCTGCTGCTCGCGATAATGTTGATTTTGCTAAAGTCATCTCTATTTGTGAAAGTAGATATTCGACTTCGGATATTAATAATTATAAAAGTGTTTCTGCTGCAACAACCTCTGATTTATTTGAAAGCACATTTTTTGGAAGTTGCTGTGAAACTAGAATAGACAAGTTTCTCTCGCTTAGACGCCTTTGTTGTTTTGCAAATAGATTAAGTGAAAACGGCGGTGAATCGTTCGCGCGAGGAACGATGATTTCGCTCGGATTTATGGTGCCAGAATTGCAACGCGAGTTTATATTGCCGCACTCAGGTGGCAAGTATAGGTGTGATTTTTTGTGGCGGCTTCCCAATGCTGAGTTGATTGTTGGCGAGTTTGACGGGCATTCAAAGTATTACGTTGATTTCGATAATCCTAGTCATACTAACGTCGATTTTAATTCGTCATGCGATAATCGAATGTTGCGTAAATCGTATAATCCTAGTGTTATTAATCGCAATATTGACCGGCAGGCTGAGCGTGAAGCGTTGCTTATGAAGGAGTGTGGAGTAAGCAGGATTGTGCGTTTTACCATTTCGGATATTGTTAATCCTAAAAGGGTTGAGAGTAAGCTGATTGATGCAGGAGTTCCTAGGATTATTAAAATGCTGTGATTTATGCGAGCGATGGTGTATGTGCGCTGATTTTGTGAAGTTAGATTTGTCTCGAGTGAGCGACGTTCTTTGTTTTCTGTTGCGAGATGGCTGGATTCGTTATATATGTCTCGGAGGTGCGACATTTGTAACGCTTTTTGCCCTAATTTCGTTAGATTTGCATCACTGATGAGACATTTGTAACGCCTTTTGGCTGATTTTCGTTATATTTGTCTCGGAGGTGCGACAAATATAACGCATGAAGCATGGGGTAGATGCAAAAAGCGGGATCGTGTGTAGATACAAAAAACCGCGGAAGACTAGTCAGTTATAAGACCAGTCAACCGCGGTTTTGGGCGATTTGCGAGTTACGCTTTAGGCGCTACTTCTTGCGAATCGTGTACATTTGCGTGTTAAGCAAATTGGCGTATCTGTTAATAACTCGAGGGCGAATAATCTTCATAGAAGCCGTCATTAAGCCGTTTTCTTGAGTAAACTCTTCTGGCAAAATAATGAACTTTCGCACAGACTCCGCGCGCGATACGCCCTCGTTTGCAAGATCCACAAACTTTTGAACTTCCGCACGCACAACCGCGTTATTTGCTGCGTCTTCCATGCTCATAGTCTCGTCCAAGCCCTTGGTTTTAAGCCAATTGCGCAAAATCTCCTCGTCTAAAGTCACAAGAGCAGATATAAATGGCCTCTTATCTCCAAGAACAAGAGCTTGAGACACAAGCTCGCAACGCTTAATCACTTCTTCAATAGGACCAGGAGCCACATTCTTGCCGCCAGCAGTAATGATCAAGTCCTTCTTGCGACCAGTAATGTAAAGCATGCCATCGTCGTCAATTCTGCCCAAATCGCCAGTAGCATACCATCCGTCTTCTGTAAACGAAGTTTCGGTCGCCTCTTCATTCTTGTGATACTTCTTAAACACGCAAGTGCCCTTAATTTGCACTTCGCCATCTTTAGCAATTCGCAAAGTGAAAGCTGGGAAAGCAATGCCAACGGAGCCTTCGCGGAATGGAACGCCAATAGGAGTAAACGCGCATGGGGCGGTGGTTTCTGTAAGACCATAGCCCTCGTAAACTGGCACACCTGCGCCGCGGAAGAACGCTAGCAGCTCTGGATCCAGTGGTGCACCGCCAGCAACAATCCAGCGCGCACGCCCACCAAGCGCTTGGCGAATCGGGCGGTAAACGAGTGGGTCGTAAGCAGCGCGGCGAGCCTTTGTTAGCGCCTTAGCGTCTCCAGAATCCTGTACTTCCTTCATATATTGCTGAGCTGTAACAACAGCACCCTGGAAAGCAAGTCCCTTAGCACCATGACCCGCCTTTTGCGAAGCCGCATTATACACTTTTTCGAGCACACGCGGAACAACAATCATAACAGTTGGCTTTGCGACTTGAAGGTCGGATATAAGCGTTGTAATGCCTTGCGCAATGTAGATTCTAAGCGTGCTAGCAACAACAATATAGTTGATTGCGCGCGCAAACGAATGGGCTTGAGGTAAGAATAGAAGCACAGAACCGTTAGGCTCGCTAAGCAAGTCCGGCAAGTAAGTTGGCAAGTTTAACGCGGTTGTGCAGTAATGCTCATGCGTCATTTCCACGCCTTTTGGCGCAGCCGTAGAGCCAGAAGTGTACACAATAGAGCACAAGTCGGTTTTTTTAACCGAGTCAATGCGCTCGTCTAGTTCTTCGTCGCTAACGGAGTATTCAAAGGCTTGTAGTTCCGCCAATCCGCCTGTTTCTATGCAAATAATGCGCTCAAGGCTCGGGCATTCTTCAATATCTCCGTCTGCCTTGTCTTTCATTTCAGTTGTGCCAACAATCAAAAAGCGCGAGTCGGAGTTGTTTACAATGTTGCAAATTTGCTCGGAAGAATCCGTATCGTAAATTGTAGCCAGAACGCCTCCGCAAGCCATAACTGCAGCGTCAACAACATCCCACTCATACGAGGTTTTGCACATTAGTGCAACAGCATCGCCTTTGCGCAATCCATAGTGAATCAAGCCTTTTGCGGCTTTTCTAACTTCTGTAAGGAACTGGTTGGCTGTTTTTGTAACCCATCTATCGTTTTCTTTGTATGTGTAAAGCGGATCATCTCCCATTCTGGCTGCCCTGTCTGCATACAAGTCGTAGATGCTTGTGCCTTCGTCTAATGGCGGATTTCCGTCCGTTTTTGTGGTTAGCAAGCCAGTTTGTGGGTCTAGGAAAGTGGTGGTTTGTAGTTGGGAACCCCATTCGTCTACTCGTGGGAGATGCTGATTTTGCTGAAGCAGATTATTCTGTTTATTCTGTGATCCGTCTTGCTGATCTTGTGGAATAGAATAGTCTGGTTCTCCTGCGATGTCGTCGCTCACTGGGTGCGCGAAGTTGCTGCCAATTTGCAAAGCCTTGCGAGCAAGATTGAAAGCTTGCTGCTGGAGTGTATTTAGGACGGACACATCTGCTCCTTAATTTTGCTAAATGCTTAAATTTGCTAATTTGTTTTGGTTAAATCAGCTTGTTTCGAGCACATATTTGTTATGCGCCTTTGACTATATATACATGATAATCGTTGGTGTGATTCAAGTCATCTTTTGGTGTTGGATTTGATTTTAGACTTTGGCTGTCTATGTTCTTTTGTAGACTAGATAAGTTGCTTTGGCGAGGGAATAACACTGCGATACTTGTAGCAGGCGCTTTGCGATTCGTTGGTTGCTTGCGATTGTTGTGTAAGTTCCGTTATCGACTGGGCTGATAGCCAACTTATGGTGGTTTTCGGCGCGTCGGTGCGCCTGAAGCTGGATTTAAATAAGATTATCCGCATAATCCAGACCATAAGGAGACCGATATGGCTACAAAGATTACACTTGAAGGCGAAGTTCGCAATGAATTCGGTAAGGGCGTTGCTCGCCGTTTGCGTGTTGCCAATTTGATTCCAGCCAGCATTTACGCTGGTGGTGCTGAGCCTGTACACGTGACTCTTCCAATGAGAGAGACTACTCTTTCTCTTCGTCACGCAAACGCTTTGTTTACCATTAAGTTTGGCAATGAATCACGAATCGCAGTTGTTAAGGACGTTCAGCGCAACCCTGTTAAGCGCATCGTTGAGCACATTGACTTCTACGAAGTTAAGGCTGGCGAAAAGATTGACGTTGAGGTGCCAGTGTTTGTTGAAGGTACTCCAAAGGGTGCTGCTGTTGCATTCGTAGATGTTCAGGAGCTTAAGGTTCGCGCAGACGTTGCCAACTTGCCAGAGCGCTTGGTGGTTAATGTTGACGGCTTGACCGATGGCACCAAGGTGTTTGCTAAAGATGTTAAGCTTCCTGAGGGCGTTGTGCTCGACATGGATGGCGAAGAGTCTGTTGTTAGCGTTACTGTTCCAGAAGATGCTGCTACAGAAGAGCCAGCTGCTGCTACTGCTGCCGATGCTGCTGCTCCTGCAGCCGAAGCTCCTGCAGCCGAGTAAGGTTTTGCTTAGGATTTTCTAAGATTTTACAAGCCGCGCGTAGTCAAGATTTTCTTGGTTTGCGCGGTTTTTTTTTTGAAAAATCGAGAATCTCTACCAAGCATGGTATTTCACTTAGTACAAGAAACACCAAAAACACAGAAATTGCAATGCTTATGGGGGGGGGGTATCCATAGCTTGTGCTTAAATAACAAAGGTTAAGTATTTTTTTTGGAGTGCACTGGTTACTAAACATTGCCGTATGTTGTGTATTTTGATTGTTGAATACTAAACGTGCATGTTGATTCTATGTGCTAGATGTAACGGAGTTTGGGAGTCGAATTGGCTAGAACTAAAAATAGTGGTAGTGACGTTTTAAGCATTAAATCTGCTAAGCATAAGAGTGTTTCTGGCGACACTAAGAACGCTAATAACGTTAAGAGCGCTAAGAAAAATGCTAAGGCTGCTAAGCGTTCTTCCTCGTCTACTGCTACTAGTGCTTCTGGTCATCGCCTTGGCGTTGCAGCTGTAGCTTTAGCGTCTACATTGTCTATGGTGTTGCCTGGCGCAGCGGCTTTAGCTAGGACTTCTTTTAACCCTGATTCTTTTGATCCGTCTTATGTAAATAGTGTTGCTAAGACTTCTGGCAAAGGTGCTGGGAATGGCGCCGGCAAAGGCTCTGGTAATGGCAAGGGCGATGGAAACGGCTTATATAAGAATGGATTGCTTAATACGGGTGCTCCTTCTGATCGCACTACGCGCCATATGTTTGATTCTGTTAAATATTTAGCTAAAAATACTGATTCTAATTCTATCGCTGAAGGCGTTAAGAATCAGGAAACGGTTGCTGGCGATTCTTCCTTAGGTGTTAAGGATTCCGGCGAATATTTTGTTACAAATGGCGATTCGTCTTCGCCTTCAAATCGTTCTTTTGATACTAATAATTTTGAGGATAGATCTGCTACTAGTAGTGCAGATAATAGTGCTACTAAGACTGCGACTAAGAGTGAGCAAGATACAGCAAGTTCTGAGATTGCAAAACATGTAAAATCTGCGAAGAGGTCGGATGCGACGCAGACTAAGGACGAGAAAACCAATCCAGCTGAAACTGGTAAAGTCGCGGAGAAGCCAAAGTCGAACGCGTCTGTACATGCACATAAAACGACTGAAAAGCCAACTGCTGCAAAACCTAAAGTTGAAAATTCTGTAAAGCCAGCTGCGACAAATCCCGATACTGTAAAGCCAGTTGATACAAAGCCAGCTGCTGCTCCTGCAGCGAAGCAATCTGCACAACCAGAAACTTCACAGCCTGCAAGTGCAAAGACTGTTGCGAAGACGGAACCAGAGGCAAAGGCTGAACCAAATCAGAATACAGCGCAGACTGAACACGCTGAAAATCAGCAGCCTGCTATAGAGCAGAATACAAACGCACAACCTTCAAGCACTCACGAAGAAAATGCGAATACAGTAAATGATGCAAATAAGCCAAAAGTGCGTTCTCGTAGGAGTGTTGATGAAAGTGCAAACGGTTCTAACAAGGGGAGTAGTGTAACTCCTGCAAGTAATGCGCCTGAAACTCCGTCTGCTTCTGCACCTTCAGCAGGTACAGAATCTAGCGCTGGTGCTGGAAATACAGCGAGCCCAAGTGCAGAAGGCAATGGCAATTCTCAAGGGAGGCAAGGTGCGCAAGGGCAAAGTGCAGAAAATCCAACTGCACAAGGCACTGCACAAGGCACTGCACAAGGTTCGCACGATAATGCGCAAGGTGCAGTTACAGGTACAGGCGTCACTGGCAAAGATAAAAGCGCTACGCCTTCACCTGCTTCACCTGCTTCTACACCGACCGCTGGCACACAGAACACTGGCACAACAACTAATAACGCAGCAACTGATCCAAACAGCCAGGTAATTAAGCCGAATACAGATAATCCAGAGGCGAAGAGCACAGAGCAAGCCAACGAACAGGTACAAACCGACAAAAAGCCAAAAGCTACATACAATTTGCAAATTCGCTATACGATTGGTGGCGCTGCGAATAAGCAGCTTGTGCAGCCGTACGAGCTTACGATTGACAAAGCCGGCTTCGATAATCTTGGCAAAGATGGCAAGTACGAATATATTGAGCTTCCAAAGTCTGCTGGATACCGCCCATCTGTATATCATTCAGGCACATACCAGTACTACATTAAAAACGATAAAAACGAGTTCGTTATTGACGACGGTACGAATGCGGACGCTGTTCGCTACTTGCGTCTAGACAAAAATCTTATTAAAGAATACGCTGTAAAGAAAAGGCAGGCTGTTGGGGGAAATAACGTCGCTCAAGCTCCGCAAACCTCATCATCTCAAACAACTACAAATCCGCAATCTTCATCCTCTACGCAGATGCCAGCAGAAGACGGCATTCAGTACTACGGCGAGTTGAACATCAACTACGCTCCTAAAACAGCTAAGTACTATGTGCGTCACTTGGTGCAAGATCTCGATAATAAGGATAAGTTTATCGATGCTCCTAATTTGGGTATAGGTAAAGTAATTACTGTAACGCATAAGGATGGCACTTCTGAGAATATTCACGTTACAGAGATTACTGGCACAGTTGGCTCGGATGTAACAGCTGTTTCAACGTACATCCCAGGCTACGAACCGGAGCATAATCTTATTAGCTCGCCGCTTTCGGATTCTGAAGATGAAAAAGACAAGCTAGTTTTGAACCTTCGCTACTACCGTAAAGCGTATGAAGTTACGTACGATTCTGATGGCGGCACGGATGTTACTGCTCAAAAAGTGTATTACCAGCAAGATGTGCCACAAGTTACGAACCCAACTAGGCGCGGTTACACTTTTAAAGGATGGTCTTTAGTAGATCCTAACCAAAAGAGTGATCCGCTTTATGCTGAGAATACTATTGTTTCTCTTGATGACTACAAGATGCCGGATCACAATGTGCAATTCCGCGCTAATTGGGAAGCGAACAATACTACTAGCTACCGCGTGAACGTGTGGGTGCAAAAAGCGGATTTAGTTGACAAAGATAATCCAAATTCGCTTAAAAACTACGACTTTGTTGGTCTTGTTGAGCGCAAGAATGTGAAGACAGATAGCGACGTTGCGCTTGATAAAATGGATGATGCCGGCGTTATTAAGGACGCTAATGCTCTTAATGGAACAAGCGCGGATGATTATATAAGTGCCCCAGAGCTTGGCTTAACTAAAGAAGAGCTGCAGGGAAAAGATTCTGACCATAAGACTGGCTTAATTTCAAAGTTCAACTGGATGAACGATACGCCTGTAACAAGCTTAGATGGGTACAATACCGCGAATCCTGGTGCCGCTGAAAACAAAGGCAAGGATATATTCACACGCTACTTCCATGTGAATAAGGAGCTTACTAAAAAGCTTAATACTGAGCAACATGATTTTGTGCCGGGTCGCCCAGATTTAGGCAAACGTAGTAAATCACAGCTTTGCGCTGACGACTTAAACAACACTCTTAACTTAGTTTACGACCGCAATACTTACGAGCTTATTTTTGCTAAGCCTGCTGGTATAAAAAATGATAGCTTAAACAATGCTGCTATAAAAAGAAAAGACGAAAACGGCAAAACAACTATTTATTGCTATGCTGGCGGCGGCAATTGCTCAGATGAGTATGATGACAAAAACGAAGATGATAGCGATAATGCAATTAACCATAAAGGTTACCGCGTAAATGTTCGTTACGGTCAAAGGCTTACTGATATTTGGCCTGATGTAAATGAATTAGATTTTAATAAAGAAAACACAGGCTCTTTAGGTTGGACACTTGGATATGCAGGAGATGGTAGACGTTGCTATCGTGACACTCCTCCGTATCGTTTTACTAAAAAAGAATTCGCTGACCCTAGTTTGCGTGTTGATCTTAAGAATGGTGCTGGCATAGCACCTAAAATTAGCGATGACCCTGATAATGCTCCAAATAATACATACGAGCTAAAAGATAATCAGCGTCTGCTTACAGCTGATACCAACAGTAAAAGTACTCCTATACAGGTGATTATTAGGAAGCAAAGTATAGCGTCTGCTAAAAACAGTGGCGATGATATAGACGACAATGATTATGAGCTTTCAACTGATTCATATAGCAAAGATGATACTGACAATCCGGGTTATTTATATACAGCTCCATCTATTGCAGGTTTTAATCCTGCTGATGGTTATGATAAGACAAAAGTTGGTGATGACCTTGATGAAGGAGACTTTGCAGAGAATCTGGAAGAGTGGTATAACGAATCTCATGCTCATGGGGATTGGAATGCTTTAAGTGAGGATGAGCAGAAAGCTTTTGCTAAAAAGTATCATTTAGAATTTAGAAAATTTAGGGGTGTTCCAGTAGATGAACAAGAAAATTATGAAAGTGATGATGTAACTGAATTTGAAACTAACAAACAACTTGAGTTTAGGTACGACCGCCAGTCGTACGATGTGCAGTTTTATAATGCGGATGGCAATGCTATAAAGGACGGCAGTGGCGCTGCTACAGAAAGATTGCCGTTCGAGTATAGCTTGACTAAGCGCGGCAATGCTAAATTGACGGGCGAAGATGCAGACTTGTACTACAACAAGGGTGCCGTTAAGTCTTACGATGCTTCTGTAACTAAAGACGGTGGTAATAACACCGCAACTCAGTTCGATGGCAAGTACACATTCACACTTAACGGCAAGACTTACTCCATCGTTCGCCCTGCTGATTTGCCAGAAGACTATGTGTTTAAAGGCTGGGCTGTTGATCAGGCTGGTACTCAGTTTATAAATGGCGAAAACAAAGATATTACAATGCCAGTCAACGGCATTAAGCTTTACGCTGCCTGGGGTAAGCCAACTAATATTAAGCACACTGTGACGCTTGACTACCATATGCCTGGAACTGACGAAAACGGCAATACTATCCAAGATGTAGTTAAGAAAAAAGAGTTCGCTCGCTACAATGTTATTGACGAAAAGAATGATATAAAGGTTCCAACGCGTAAGGGCTACGACTTCTACGGTTGGGAAATTACTAAGAACGGCAAAACTTTGCCGTACGCTTTTGGCAATAAAGTAGTAGAAGATATAAAGCTTGATGCAGTGTGGGTTAGGGATACTCGCTACAACGGTACTTTTAAGCACATATTCTTAAAGCCAGGGTACACGTTTGATGAATATAAGCAGCCTGGTCTTTCCGAATCAGCCAAAGCCGCGATGGTGGATCACGTTTCTACTCAAACGGTTTCAGGTTTGCGCGAGCATTTGCGCTACAATGCGGAAGCAGTCTACAGTGACGAAACGCACTTCCCGGATAAGCATTTCACGAGCTTTGAAGCCTCGAGTGATGAGAAGCAGAATACTGGCGAGTTTATTTACCAAACGTACAATACGCGCAAGTATAAGGTAAAGTATATTGATCAAAACGGCAAGGATCTTCTTCCAGAAAGCGAAGTCAGCTCTGTAAATAGAAACTATGACGTAGCATTCTACAAGCCGATTGAAGGCTTTATGCCGGAAACTACGCAGAAGAATATTATTTATACTACTGATAGCGAAGGTAAGCAGACTAACGGTATCCCTACAATAACCTTCAAGTATAAAGACGTTCGCGTGCTTAAGCGCCAGGACGATAATCAGTCTCGCCCAACCAACTACACGCGCTACGTGTTCAAAGTGGCTGATAACCAAAGCTCTATGGGTAGCGTTGTTGACTGGCAGAACAAGGATGTAGCTGACGGCTCTGCTCTTGTGTACGACGCAATTAAGGGCACGAAGGCATACCAGATGCCGCTTCCAACAGTTAAAGCAAAGCAAGGCTATGAGTTTGATGGCTGGACTTCGCAAATTGGTTCGTATGATGCTGGCTCTACGAAGCTTCAGTATGCTGATGGCGTAAGTCGCTTGCCGATTCGCTCCGAAGAGCAGAACAGTCCTGAGGTAATTTACACTGCTAAATTCAAGCTAAAAGCTCCTGTTGCTGCAGCTCCGCAAGTGCTTAAGCCAACTGAGAATATTAGTATTGCAAATAGTGATGATGCTAAGAAGCTTATAACGAATGCTGGTGATTATCCAGATGGTGCTAAGTTCAGCTTTGCTGATGGTGAAAAGTTTGACAACACTCCAGGCTTGCACAAGATTAAAGTGCAAGTGAAGCTTGGTGATAACAGTGCTGAAGCTGAAGTGCTGTACCGCGTGCTGCCAGATTTGGTGTACGCAAGCGATTGGGAGAAGTTCAAAGCTACCGACTACGGCAAAGCTCATATTGACGAGTATGCACCGATTACTTTTACCGGAAAGAATGATGAAGGCACTATTGTTGGTCACGATGGAGATAATGCTAATCATCCTGCTGGCGGAGAAACTACTCTTACTGCGTACGTTTATAAGGGTAAGGAAGTTAGAATCCGCGTGCCGCAAGCCTTCGGTAAGGATCACGGTCAAGATAATTACTACTATGTGTTCAAGGGCTGGGCGACGAAGGTTGTAGAACCGACTGCTGAGAATCCAAATCCAGAGCAGAAGTACGATATCGATCCTGAAGGTCGTTATAAAGATGTTACTGTTGACGATAATTCTGGCAAAACTTACACCGCTGTTTACAAGAAGATTGAATACTTCTCTAGCACTTCTGACGGTGGTGAAGTTCCTAAGGATGCTGTAGTCGCAATCTTCAAGCCTGCTCCAGGGCGATTGTGGAAGGATGGCACAAGCGGCCCTAAAGTGTTCTACGTAAAGAAGGGTACTGATCTTGAGAAGATTACAAAAGAAGGAAGTGGCGCATTAGCTTGGCTTAATAATCAGCTAACTGGCGCTAAGGGAACTTGGTCTCGAAGCAGCATGCTTAACGACGGTAAGAAGGTTGATTCAATTCCAAATGTCGCTGACTCTACTGACAAGTGGAAAGTCAATGAACCATTCCAAGAGTTCGTGGCAGATCAAACCCCTTGGACAGAACCAACAGTGCAGACTGATTACTTGGTCGCTGTGCAAGATAAGCCTGACACTCTTCCAAAGTTAACCGATTTTATAACTAATATGCCTCAACTCAAAGCAGATGCTGCTACGAATAATGGCGTAGAAGACATAAAAGTCGAATATGATTTGCCAACTGAAGCTGAACAAAATACATTAAAGCAGAAGATGCTTAAGAAGCCTGCTTTGTACACTGTTCCTTTGAAAGTTACAGTTAAGTATAAGGATGCAGCAGATTACAAGACTTATAGACTTGTAGGACGCTTAAAGGTGCTTTACCAGCTGATGTACGATAAAAGCCTACCGAAACCAGATAGTACTCAGCCTTCACATCAGCCTGGCGATACTAATCCTCTTACGGGTGTTGCTGCAGAGCGTGACCTTGTTCTCAATAAGGATAAGTATGTTAAGGTCAACTTTATAAATGCCAATCAAGTTGATCATAAAGATCAGGGCAGCCTTGATAAAGATACTACTAAGCTGTACTACGTTCTTAAAGACGATGTTACGGGCGTAAAAGCTCCGCAAGCTGTTGGCAAGGATTATGACGCTGATGGATACCATTACGTGTTCAAAGGCTGGAGGAAGCTTGAGAATTTTGTTGATAATGATAATTCTGATGCTCGTTCGCGTGCAAGAAGAAGCTTAGCAAATCAACCTGAAATTCCTGTCACTACTTTGATGGTAAGTGAACCAGCATCTGCAACTAGCGTTGATGTGCAAAACGCGAATGGTGAAAAGTTGTTAACGAATGATGAGATTCGCAAATTAAAGTACTCTGAAAATACTACATACCAAGCAGTGTATGAAAAGGTGATGAACATCATCGACGCGAAGAGTAATGAGAAAATTCCAGATAACTACGTGCCGTATGTGTTCTTACCAGCTTTCGGAAGGAAGTGGGATGATGGCTCATACAAACCGAAAGTTATCTACTTTAAGTCCGATAGTACTACATATGAAAATGACGTTAATAATAAAACTAATGAGTTAAAGCAACAGCTTAAGGGCTTTAGCAAGTGGGAAGTTTATGATGCAGGCAACAAACCTGTTCCGTTAACTGACACAAATAAGAATAGACAAATTCGCGTATATGTTGCAAATCAGATTGCTGATATGCCTGTGAATGTATCTCAGTTTGTTAAGAGTGTTGGAGATGAAGTTCCTGCTCCTGATGAGCTTGTGTCTGGTGTTGATCCTAATAACCTAGAGATTGCGGGCATGCATGGTGCGGGTGTAGCTTATTCTTCCGGTGCCAATTCCGTTCGTATTGCAAAGCCGGGCATTACTACTGTTAGAGTGAGGGTTGAAACATCTGATCCAAATAAGAAGGGTGCAAAGATAGTACGTTATGAAAATGTACCTATTCAAGTGCTTCCGAATGTGATTGCAGAGAGAGATTTACCTTCAAGTAACAGTCAAGCAGGAAAGTTTATTTTAGAAAACTACACAAAGGTAACGTATGTAGCTGGCAATGGCGGAACTATGCAGTCACGAGTACATACATACTGGGTGCGTAAAGATAGAATATCTGAAATAAATAATTATATTCCAGACGTTCTTGCTAACAAAGGTTACATATTCAAGAATTGGGATGAAGTATCTTACTCTAAACATATTGATACCATCTATAACAGTGCTGATAACCACAAATCAACTGATATTGAGCGTGAAACATTAGCTAAGATTGCTGAACGCTATGGCATGTCGTTTACAGCTAATGTAATCCGCAAATCTAAGAATTCTACATTTGCGGCTATAAAGAATATTCTTGCTGAAGCTATAAATAACGAGAATATGAGTTATGAAGCAAGTCGTAATAGATTGGCTATTGTTGCTGAAACATTAGGAAAGTCATATACGGCAAAAATAATTCGTAATTCACAACACTCAACTATTGAAGCTTTGAAGAATTTACTTGTACAAGCTGGTATTACTGACGCTGATATTGCAATGGTATTCCCAGAAAGCGAAACCATTATTACTGCAAACTTCGAGAAGATGGCTCCTATGAAGTTTAAGTTTAGTGGTTCTGCTCGCGAGGGTATTCTAACGAACTTCAGATTGCAAAACATGACTGAAGGCTCGGGTGATGTAAATAACACAAAGATTACAGTAGACGGCAAGGAAGTAACTATTAACGAGTTAGTTGCTCAAGGCTTAACTTCTGTAAACGGTATTAACGCAAATTGCAATGGTACTGCTTGCACGATTTCCGGCACTCCGAAGATTGTGGACGGAAAACCAAAAGTTGAGCTAACGTTTACTACTACCGATAAGTACGGTCGCGAAGCGGAAATTACTGTTGAAATTGATGTGATTTCTGAGAGCAAACCTGCTCCCGTGCCAACTCCAGCACCTGTTCCAACGCCTGTGCCGCCAGCTCCTGCACCAGCTCCGTTGAAGCCAGAAGAAGAACCAAGACAAGAAGAATATCCGTATATTCCGATGCCTGAAGCTCCTTCGTCTGAAATCGTACCTGAGCAGGAGGCTGCGGAACCGAAGCAAAAAACAGAGCCAGAAGTCGCGAAGTATTCTGCAAAGCAACCGTCAGAAGCTCTGCCTCAAACTGGTAGTGACGTTACACAGTCCGCGTTAATCGCCAGCTTGTTAGCGTCTGTTGGTTTAGCTGGATTTGCTGCTAAGCATCGCAGACGTAAGAACGAAGATAACGAAAGTTGATTTGTTGAGTCGAGGGTGGTGACTAGAATAACGAAGGTTCCGGTTCACGCTTAGCTATTGGGGCTTTGCGACCCGGGTCGCCCGAATTCCATAGGAGACATTATGAAGCAGGGTATTCATCCCGACTATCACGCAGTGCAGGTTACCTGCTCCTGCGGAGACACTTTCGTAACTCGTTCCACCGCAAATGGCGATCATATGACGGTTGACGTGTGCTCAAAGTGCCACCCATTCTATACCGGCAAGCAGAAGATTCTCGATACCGGCGGCCGCGTGGCTCGCTTCGAGAAGCGCTACGGTAAGAAGACTAAGTAGCTTTTTAAACGCCAGCCCTGCTTTCGTGTAACTCGCGGAATCGGGGCTGGCGTTTTATGTGCAACATACATGCGTCTTACAATATTTAAATTTAATATTTTCGATTCAAAATCCGCGTTATGCGCGACTACAAAGGAATATGATGGCTGAGTCAGTAGAGGAACAGTTCCCAGCAGCGGTTACAGCTCTAAACGAATACCGCGATATTGAAAATCGCATGGGAGAGCCAGAAGTAGCGTCTAATCCAGACGCAATTCGCAAGCTCGGTCGTAGACACGCAGAACTCGGGTCAATCGTAAGCGCGTACCTAAATTACAAGCAGCTTTGCGAAGACTACGAAGTAGCTAGCGAAATGGCAAGCGAAGACGAAGACTTAGCAAAAGAAGCAAAACAATTAGAAGAACAAATTCCAGCAGCAAAAGAAAAGTTGCGCACAGCGCTGATTCCTAGAGATCCAGACGATGCGCGAGACATGATTATGGAAATCAAAGCTGGTACGGGCGGCGAAGAAGCGGCTCTGTTTGCTGGAGATTTGTTGCGCATGTATATGCGTTACGCGGAAAAGCGCGGCTGGACTACCGTAATCCAAAGCGAAAATTCGACGGAACTTGGCGGCGTAAAAGACGTGCAGCTTGCGATTCGCGCAAAAGGTACGCCTGCTCCAGAAGACGGCGTGTGGGCAAGCATGAAATACGAGGGCGGCGTGCATCGCGTGCAGCGAATCCCAGTAACTGAATCGCAAGGGCGTATTCAAACTTCCGCGGCTGGTGTAATCGTGTTCCCAGAAGCAGACGAAGACGACGACGAAATCGAAATCGATCCAAAAGACCTGAAAATCGACATCTTCATGAGCTCTGGTCCTGGCGGACAGTCCGTGAACACTACTTATTCCGCTGTCCGTATGACACATATTCCAACGGGAATTGTTGTTAGCATGCAAGATGAAAAGTCGCAAATTCAAAACCGTGCGGCAGCTCTTCGCGTGCTAAAGTCGCGCTTGCTAGCCATGAAGCACGAGCAGGAGGCTGCGGAGGCTGCAGATATGCGCCACTCGCAGGTGCGCTCGTTGGATCGCTCCGAGCGAATCCGCACGTACAACTTCCCAGAAAATCGTATCGTGGATCATCGCACAAACTACAAGGCATACAATCTTGACCAGGTGCTTAACGGCGATTTGCAGCCTGTTATCGACAGTGATATTCAGGCGGATGAAGCCGATCGCTTAGCTAAAGCCAAGTAAGTAGTAATATCTTTAAACTCGTTGCTTGTGTTGGCTTGTAGGAATTAGCTTCTAGGAATTGCTTGTATTATGCGCGAACTCTTGCAAAATGCTATTGCGTGTCTTTGTAAAGCAGGCGTAGATTCTCCACAATATGATGCGCGTGTACTTTTAGCACACGCTTGTGGCGTAAGTTTGGCAGACTTAAACAAAGCGCTAATACTTGGCGATTTTAAGAATTTTTCGCACGATTACGCTAGCAAGTATAGCGATTTTATATCTAGACGTGCTTCGCGCGAGCCATTGCAACATATTATTGGATGCGCTACTTTTCGCTACATAGACCTAATAGTTGGCAAAGGCGTTTTTGTGCCGAGGTCCGAAACAGAAGTGGTAGTTCAAGAGGGATTAGATTGGATTCGCGCAAATAATCTAAAAAATCCTATTGTTTTAGACTTGTGTGCAGGCTCGGGAGCGATTGGATTATCGGTTGCAAGCGAAGTTGCAGATTCGCAAGTGTGGGCTGTGGAAAAGTCGCCAGAAGCTTTTGAATATTTGCAAAAAAACTACAACAAAATCGCGGAAAAATATGATATTTTAAACAGATATCACGCAATATTAGGCGATGCTACAAACGTTAATCTGCCTGAAACAGCTGCGATTAAAGAGAAAGTAGACGTAGTAATCACAAATCCGCCGTATGTGCCAGAAAGCAAGCCATTAGAGCAGATTGAAGCTCGTGACTACGACCCAAAAATAGCGTTATATGGTGGATCTCAAGATGGGCTACTAATACCGCAAAAAATTGTAAAAGCGAGTTTTGCATATTTGCGTAGGGGTGGAATAATGATTATGGAACACGATATTACGCAAGGAGAAGCGCTTGCAGATTATGCAAAAAACGTAGGATTTAGCAGCGCAAAAGTCAAAAACGACTTAACAAACAGAGCAAGATTTGTAGTATGCAAAAAAGAGGCTAAAAATGAGTAAAATTTGCACGATTAACGAAGAATCATTGCAACTTGCAGCGCAAATAATCAACGCAGGCGGCGTAATCGTAGTGCCAACAGACACAGTTTACGGAGTAGCATGCGACCCATTTAACGAGGATGCAGTAGCGAAAATCTACCAACTAAAGCGCAGACCGCGCACAAAAGCCTTGCAAATACTTATGAGTAGCGTAAGTGACTTAGAAAAACTTGGGCTTTACTTGCCAAGCCCACTAGACGTACTTGCGGAAAAATTCCTGCCAGGCGGATACTCACCAATCGCGCGCGCAAAAAAAGATTCGGTAGCTACAAGGCTTGCTACGCTTTGTAAAGCAGATGAGAGCAGTGAGCAAAACAAAATCCAAGCTGAAGCAACGCAAGGCGTGCGCGTTCCAGATTGCCCAGAATTAATGCAAATTTTAAGAGTTACGGGCCCTTTGGCTGCATCTAGCGCAAATCGCAGCGGAAACGAGAGCGCAGACAGCGTAGAAGAGGCAGTAGCAGCTTTTGGAGACGAAATTCCGCTGTATTTAAATGCTGGTCCAACTCGCTCACACGTAGCAAGCACAGTAGTTGGCGCGGATGCAAGCGATAAAGACGGAATTGTGATTTTGCGCGAAGGCGTAATAAGTGAAGAACAGATAAGAGCAGAAAGTCGCAAGAAATGAGGGTATACCTGTTTATAGCAGCAATCGCAGGAGGCGCAACTTGGCTAATAATGCCGCTTGTACGTCATCTTGCGATTCGCATAGGAGCCGTAGGAAAAGTGCGCGCTCGCGACGTGCACACAATACCTACGCCACGTATGGGTGGAGTGGGAATGCTATTCGGCTTTGCTGTATCAATGGCGTTTGCAAGCTCCATGCCTTTTATTTCAGGGCTTTTTACAGGAACACACCAGCCGTGGGTAGTTTTAGCTGGAGCTGTACTCGTATGCCTTTTGGGTGTTTGTGACGACATTTGGGACTTAGATTGGATGCTAAAACTTGCAGGTCAATTGCTAATAGCTGTTTTTGTAGCATGGGGAGGGCTTCAAATCGTAACATTGCCGCTCGGCTCTCTAGTTACAGCGTCTCCAAGTCTTTCAATCGCAATAACCGCAATACTAATCGTGGCTTCAATTAATGCAGTCAACTTTGTAGACGGACTAGATGGACTGGCTTCTGGAATTGTGGCAATTGGCGGAATCGCCTTCGCGACATACTCTTATATTCTTGCGCGCACATCTCCAAGCTACGCTTCAATGGCAACTCTTATAGACGTTGCAATGGTTGGAATGTGCTTAGGGTTTATTTTGCACAATTGGCATCCTGCAAAGCTTTTTATGGGTGATTCTGGCTCCATGCTAATCGGGTATTTAATAACTTGCGCGTCTATTATAATGACGGGTCACTTAGATCCATCTGCAGTGCACACAAGCATATATTTGCCAGTATTTATGCCGATTTTGCTTCCGATTTTAGTGCTGTTTTTGCCAGTGTTAGACATGTGTTTAGCAATATGCAGAAGGCTTGCAAAAGGGCAGTCGCCAATGCATCCAGACCGCATGCATTTGCATCACAGAATGTTGCGCATTGGGCATTCTGTGCAAGGAGCGGTGCTTATTTTATGGGGTTGGGCGGCGCTTATATCTTTCGGGTCAATAATGATTCTGTTCTTTAAAGCAATTTACGTGCTTGTTGGCATGATTATTGCGGCAGCGCTGCTTACAGTTCTTACAATGATGCCATATTTGCGCAGGCGCCTGCCAGAGCTACGAAATTCGTAAAATAATACTCGAATACTCGCGAATCATAGTTCATGAAACGCGATTTTTACAAACGTCATAGCAAAAACGTATAGTAACCCTATGGCTACAACTGATATGAACACGGAATCCGTGTATGCTCCTGTTCCACCAATTTTCGAGAAGCTCGGCCTTGCTTATGATGATGTGCTGTTGCTTCCAAATGAGACTGATGTTATTCCTTCCGAAGTGGATACAACTACTCATCTAACTCGCGAAATCACTATGAAAGTTCCTGCAATTTCTGCAGCAATGGACACAGTAACCGAGTCCGATATGGCTATTGCAATGGCTCGAAATGGTGGAATTGGTGTTCTTCATCGCAATCTTTCTATAGATGATCAGGCTGCGCAAGTCGATATTGTTAAGCGCAGCGAGTCTGGTATGATTACCGACCCACTCACTGTTCACCCAGATGCAACGCTCGCAGATTTAGATAAATTGTGCGGGCGTTTTCATATTTCTGGTTTGCCAGTGGTAGATAGCGAAAATCGTCTAGTTGGTATTATTACCAATCGCGATATGCGTTTCATTGCTTCCGAAGACTATGATCGTTTGAAAGTCAAAGACGTGATGACTCGCGAAAATCTCGTCACTGGTCCTTCTAATATTTCTAAAGAAGACGCGCATCGTTTGCTTGCAGACAACAAAGTTGAAAAATTGCCTTTGGTTGATGCAGAAGGCAAGCTTACTGGTTTGATTACTGTTAAGGATTTTGTGAAGACTGAGCAGTATCCAGATGCTACTAAGGATGATCAGGGTCGCTTGCGCGTGGCTGCTGGAATTGGCTTCCTTGGAGATGCTTGGCAGCGTGCGTGCGCGCTTATGGAAGCTGGAGTTGACGTGCTTGTGGTTGATACCGCAAACGGAGAGGCTCGATTGGCTCTCGATATGATTCGCAGAATTAAGGCAGATAAGGCGTTTGACGGAGTACAAATTATTGGCGGAAATATTGCTACTCGCCAAGGCGCTCAGGCTATGATTGATGCCGGCGTCGACGCTGTAAAGGTTGGCGTTGGACCAGGCTCTATTTGCACTACGCGCGTTGTTGCAGGCGTTGGTGTGCCTCAGCTTACTGCTGTTTATGATGCGGCTCAGGCTTGCAAGGCTGCTGGCGTTCCATGCATTGCTGATGGTGGTATTCACTATTCTGGCGATATTGCTAAGGCTTTGGTTGCTGGCGCTGACACCGTTATGCTCGGCGGCACTTTGGCTGGTTGCGAGGAAGCTCCAGGTGAAAAGGTTTTGCTTCACGGCAAGCAGTATAAGCTTTATCGTGGCATGGGCTCGCTTGGCGCAATGGCTCCTCGCGGTAAGAAGTCTTATTCTAAGGATCGTTACTTCCAGGCAGACGTTACTAGCTCCGACAAGGTGGTTCCAGAAGGCGTGGAAGGCGAAGTTCCATATCGCGGTCCACTTAACGCTGTGCTTTACCAGTTGCTTGGCGGATTGCATCAGTCTATGTTCTACGTTGGTGCGCACAATATTAAGGAAATGCAAGAGCGCGGTCGCTTTATTCGCATTACGGATGCTGGTCTTCGCGAATCGCATCCTCACGATATTGTGATGACTGCAGAAGCGCCAAACTACAGCGGTTTCCACAACTAAATCGTAAGTTGCGTAAGTTGCGCGTATAAGTTGCGTATAAATCGCAAGTAATTTTGCATTAAACGGCGAAGAGTTAGCTAAGTCTTTTTTGCTACTTTCTAACTTTTCGTCGTTTTTGTTTTGACAATTCGTATAAAATTATTGTATAGTTAGTGGGATATCCCACTAAAAATGAGGTGTTTTGTGGAAGTAGTGAAAGATTATGACGTTCGTCTTGATAGTAAAAAGCGTGTAACTCTGCGCGGAGCTAAATACCCTTATTACAATGTTAAAGAATGTGATAATGGTTGTATTTTATTAGAGCCACGTGAGCTTACTATTCCTAAGAGTATCTCTTCTAAAACTCTTAAAAGTATGGATGAAGCAATCCGCAATTTTAAGATTGGCAAAGTCTCTGAACCTGTTGATCTCTCTGACTTCTAGGAGTAAGTGAATGAACTTCAATATTAGAATGGGTATTCCAGAGATGTCTAATATTTGGGAGAGATTGAAGAAAGAGTTTCTAGAAGGCAGTATAAGTAAAAAAGATCTTTCTCTTTATAAGAAATGGGGAAAATCTATGAAACTTTTATCTGAAAATCCAAGGCATCCAGGATTGCATACTCATGATATTGAAGAATTGACAAATAGATATGGTGTTAGAGTTTGGCAATCCTACTTGGAGAATAAAACAAGTAGTGCAATGAGAATGTATTGGGTTTATGGTCCAGATCATATGTCAATAACTATTATCGGTTTAGAGCCTCACCCTGAAGATAAGAAAAATGGATCATATTCTAGAATTTCACTTTCTGATATGCCAGAGATGTGATTTTAGCTGTTAGTCGTCGGTGGGAAGATGTAGGCTGATGGGTTCGAAAAAATATTAGGAAAGGAACGAAAATGGCTGAAGCTAAGGAAGATCTTACGTTTACGCCGGAAGAATCGCGCTTAATTTGGATTGATTGCGAGATGACGGGACTCGATATTTTCCACGACGAATTATGCGAAGTATCTGTAGTTCCAACTGATTTTAATTTGAAAGTTCTAGACGACGGTATTGATTTAGTGATTAAGCCGAGCGATGCTGCTGTGGCTCATATGAACGATTTCGTACGCAATATGCACACATCTTCTGGTCTTGTTGACGAGTGGAATAAAAACGGTTTGCCTCTAGAAGAAGCACAAAAGCAGGTTGTTGAGTATGTAAAGCGCTTTTTGCCAGAGCACGGAAAAGCACATCTTGCTGGCAACTCTGTTGGCTCCGATAAAAAGTTCCTCGACCGCTACATGCCAGATTTAATGGCAAATTTGCATTACCGCGTAATCGACGTAAGCACATTGAAGGAGATTTCGCGCAGACTTTACCCAGATGTTTACCGCAATAAGCCAGCAAAGCACGGAGGCCATCGTGCGCTCGCGGATATTATTGAGTCGATTGACGAGTTGCGCTACTACAGCGATATGATGTTCATTCCAGCTCCAGGCCCAAGCGAAGCACAGGCAAAAGCTGGCGCACAGCACATTGAGAGCACGAGCTTGCTTCGTGACTATGAGCGCCGCGGTGAAGCATTAGAAGACGTAAATTCCGCAGAAAAGCGCGACTATTAAACAAAGCGCGACTACTAAACGCAATAAAAGGTACTGCCAATGAAGCAATCCGAAGCCCTAACCATAATCAACGCTGGTGTAAGCGTTTTCATTACCGGCGCTCCGGGTGCAGGTAAAACCTACGTATTAAACGAAGCTATTCGCGCAATGAGAAAAAATGGTTTAAACGTGGCTGTAACGGCTTCTACCGGAATCGCAGCAACGCATTTAAACGGTCAAACCATTCACTCGTGGAGTGGAGTTGGAGTTTCAAACGCGCTTAGCGATTCGCTTCTTAAAACCATTAGAGCTAGGCGAGGGAAACGCATAAAAGCCACGGAAGTGCTCGTGTTGGACGAAGTTTCAATGATTCACGCGTGGCTTTTTGACATGGTTGATGAAGTATGCCGTAAAGTGCGCAAAAACTCTGCTCCCTTCGGCGGACTTCAAGTAGTTATTTCGGGAGATTTCTTCCAGCTGCCTCCTGTGAGTACTTCTATGCGAAATCGCGATGTATTCGAGCCAAGTCCAGAGTTTATTGAGTCGCGCGAAAAGTATGCTGCTGCTGGCAAGAATCCAGAAGGATATATTACGGAATCTTTCGCCTGGGATGCTTTAAAGCCTGTTGTGTGCTATTTAACTGAACAACATCGTCAGGATGACGGCAAATTGCTTGAAGTTTTGACGGATATTCGTGGCGGTCTTGTAAGCGACGAAGATAAGCAAGTGTTGGCTAGTCGCCTTGGTGAGTATCCGCAAGACGATGAAGTTTCAGTGCATCTTTTCCCTACGAACTCACAAGCAGATGGCTTAAATAATGTGCAGCTTGCGGCAATTGATGCTGAGCCTCACGAATTCGTGGCAACAGAAGCCGGCCCTAAAAATCTCGTCGAGCGTTTAAAAAAGAATATGCTCGCTCCAGAACGGCTTGTATTAAAGGTTGGAGCTGCAGTGATGGCGTTGCGAAATGATCAAGATAAGCAATATGTGAACGGCTCGGTTGGGCGAGTTTTGAGATTCGCACCTGAATCTAAAGGCGGATGGCCGATTATTGAGTTTGAAAACGGCAATATTGTCACTCTTAAGCCGGCTGCTTGGGAAATGACGGATGGTGAGACTGTTCTTGCTAGCATAAATCAAGTGCCACTTAGATGCGCGTGGGGAATTACGATTCATAAATCGCAAGGTATGACGCTTGACAGTGCGGTAATGGATTTGCGTAGAACTTTTGCTCCCGGAATGGGATACGTTGCGCTTTCTCGCGTGGAAAATCTGGGCGGGCTTTATTTGGAAGGTATTAACGATCGCGCGTTTAGTGTTTCGGCGGATGCTGTACTGTTAGACGGATTCTTGCGTGAGGCTTCTAAGAAAGCAAGTAAGCTTCTTACTAACAGTGGTGCCAATTCTTTCATAAAAAACACGTTAGAAAACGAATTCGTTAGTCAGCAGGAACTTGATATTTTTGCAAGTACTAGCAATGATGAGTTTGGATTCAATGACGAGTTTTAGTTTTATTTGTTGCTGTTGAAACGGTGTTATTTTTCCCGCATTTGTTCCCTTTTGGGTCGATTTGGAAAACAAAAGCAAGAACACTTTCGCTTTTTGCAAGTAAAACGTTCGTAGTTTGATTAGCTGTGTAAACAAGTGTTTATGTCCTCATGCGCAAATAGATTGGAACGCATGAATTCCAATGTACTTCGTATGTCTCAGCTGTTCCTTCGTACGCTGCGCGAGGATCCAGCAGACGCGGACGTAACTTCCGCAAAACTTATGCAGCGCGCAGGCTATATTCGTAAATCCGCTCCAGGTGTGTGGACTTGGTTGCCGCTCGGACTCAAGGTTTTAAACAAGGTCCAAGCGATTATTCGTGAAGAAATCAACGGTATTGGTGCGCAGGAAGTACACTTCCCAGCGCTTCTTCCACGTGAGCCTTATGAGGCTACAAATCGTTGGGAAGAATACGGCGATAATATTTTCCGCCTTAAGGATCGTCATGAGGCTGACTATCTTCTTGCTCCAACGCACGAAGAAGTTTTCACATTGCTTGTTAAGGATATGTATTCTTCTTACAAGGATTTGCCAGTTACTTTGTATCAGATTCAAACGAAGTATCGCGATGAATTCCGTCCTCGTGCAGGTCTTATTCGCGGCCGCGAGTTTATTATGCAGGATGGTTATTCGTTCTCGATTGACGAAGATGGTTTGAAGTCTGCTTATGTTGAAGAGCGCGCTGCTTACGCTCGAATTTTCGACCGTTTGGGCATTAAATACGTGATTGTTCACGCTGTTTCCGGCCCTATGGGTGGCTCTGATTCTGAGGAATTCTTGGCTCCAATGTCAATTGGCGAAGATACTTTTGCGCTCGCTCCTTCTGGAAAAGCTTGGAATGTTGAGGCTCTTACCACTCCAGAAATGCAAGAGGTTGATTATTCGGCAACTCCTGCAGCAGAAGCTCTCGAAACTCCAGAGGCTAAGACGATTGAGGCTTTGGTTAAGGTTTCCAACGATTTGCATCCGCGTAAAGATGGTCGCGAATGGCAAGCGTCCGACACTTTGAAGAACTTGATTATTGCTGTTAAGCACCCAGCTGATGCTGAGGGCGGCGAGCACGAGGAGCCATGGCGCGAAATCGTGGCTATTGGTATTCCAGGTGACCGCCAGGTAGATATGAAGCGTCTTGAAGCTCAGTTTGCTCCTGCAGAAATTGAAGAAGCAACTGAGGATGATTTGAAGGCTCATCCTGAGTTTGTTAAGGGCTACATTGGCTTTAGCGTATTAGGTCCTCAAGCTCGCAAAGATGGTAGTGGAATTGAAAATCCTGTCCGCTACTTGATGGATGCTCACGTTGTAAAGGGCAGCGCCTGGGTTACAGGAGCCGACGAAGACGGAAAGCATGTTTACAACGCTGTTTACGGCCGCGATTTTGAGGCTGATGGTGTTGTTGAAGCAGCCCAGGTTCGCGATGGCGATATGAGCCCAGATGGTTCCGGTCCATTGAGCTTCGAACGCGGTGTTGAGATTGGTCAGGTGTTCCAGCTTGGTTTAAAGTATTCTAAGGCTTTGGGCTTAAGCGTTCTTAACGAAAATGGTAAAGCTGTACCAGTTTGGATGGGCTGTTACGGTATTGGCGTTAGCCGCGTGATTGCATGCTTGGCAGAAACGCATCACGATGATGCTGGTCTTGCATGGCCTATGGCGATTGCTCCAGCTCAAGTTCACGTCGTTGCTACAGGCAAGGATCAAGTTGCTTTCGATGCTGCTGAGAAGGTTGTTGAAGAGCTTAGTAAGCAGGGAATCGAAGTAATCTTCGACGATCGTCCAAAGGTTTCTCCAGGCGTGAAGTTTAAGGATGCTGAGCTTGTTGGTGTGCCGCTGATTGCTGTAGCCGGCCGCGATACTGTGAACAATGGAACGATTGAAATCCGCGATCGCAACGGTTCAAACGTTGAGGCAATTCCAGTGGATGAGGCTGCTGCTCGAATTGTAGAGCGCGTTCGTGAACAGTTGTAATCGCAATAACTGTTAACAACGAATCAGCGATTAAGCAATTAAACTATTAAACAATTAAACGACTAAGCAATATTGCCGTTGGTGTAATGCTTTGTATATTATACGCATTATTTTCAGCGGCAATATTGCTATGAATAGTAAAAAATTATCTAAATTATTAGAATAGAATGTTCATAAGTTTTAATGTTTAATTCTATTAAAACTTTCTAAAAATCATTTACACCTCCTTCAATATCGTCATATTGGTTTTCTTCGACTTGTGAGACGAAATCTATTGTTTCTTTTGCTGAAGATTCAGCATCATAATGGTATTCTTGGCTGTCGTTTTCTTGCGAAGAATCCATAGAATATGTATTAGCCATAGGGTTTTTCATCGCCAAGCTCAAATCTTGGTTGGAATAAGTCTCTTGATTTGACCGATTTTCTTGGTTTATTTGATTAGTGTGATATTTGCTATTGTTACTCTGATCGGTTCTTCCACGATTATAAGAGTATTTAGTAAAAGCACTGATTCCTCGATTTAGGTCGTGTCCAATTGCGGTTGCTTCTAGTACAACTCGAGATCGGTCTTCTCCGTCTTTGTGCCAGGATTCCGTGTTTAAATTTCCACATACGACTATCGCGTCTCCCTTATGCACGCTTTTTAGTACATTTGCAGCTAAAGACTTGTATGCTTTTACTGTCATCCAAGTTGTCGGTCTATCTTTCCACTGTCTTTCCTCGCTATGATAGTAAGACGTTGTGCTTCCTATTCTAAGTGAGCATGCTGGTGAGTTTTCGTTGCGACTAAAGTTCACAGGGTCATTCCCTACATAGCCGCTGATTGTTAGTGTTGCTTGTTGTTGTGCCATATTCTTAACCTTTCAAAAGTTTGGACTGCGACTAATTTAAATCTCAAAATTCATCGCGCAACACGTGTTGATTATTGTGATTTTCAATAAATTTGCCGCAGTAGAATCAACTATGAAGTATCAAAAATAGTTTTGCAAGATATTTTTATCAATGTGGTTAAAGCCTATGCTTTATGCACATCGTTTAAAAACTCTTGACAAAATATGTAAAACTGAGTAGGCGAGTCTAAAATGTGTAAAATATATGTAGATTGATATACTTAGCGAAAGTAGTTTTTGTTTTTCATTAGCATTGGAAGGTGAAGCTTGAGTTTTTTGCCTACTTGTTTGTGTTATTTGAATCAGGGATTACTGAAAAGTAGTTATTAATCACGTGGAGAGAGGTCTACATTTATGTGGCATAAGTCGCACGTATTTTCTGCAAAGAAATGTTTAGCTGCTGCGGCATCAGCTGTTGCTTGCGTAACAATGATTGGATCTACTGCCATATCTGCTAGTGCTTTGGTTATAGTGCAAAATCACAGTGTTGCTAATGTTAATACTAATTGGCAAGTTAAGAATCAGTCAGTTGCAAGCTACATTTTAGGTGCAATTCGTGATGTGCGTTCAAAGTATTATGACGATGGCGTTACCCTTATGAACGGTATGACTCTTGCAGATTATGTTACTTCTAAGGGTCTTACAAAAGAACAGTATATTAATGATATTCGCTACGATCGTGCTAATGAAGAGGATGCTTATCGTCGTGCAAATGAGACTGTTCAGCATGGAAAACTTGGACATTTTGCTGCGGATGGTGTGAACCTTCCAAACTACGATGGTCGTAAGGCTTGGGGCGAAAACATTGCTTGGGGTGAAAGCTCAGAAGAATCTATGTCGGATTGGACCGCTGGAGAGGAGTCTGCGTTACACCAATCTAATGGTGCTGAAACTACTTACAATGCTCATCTTTACCAGATTTTGAATCCAGAAAACATTTCCTTCGGATATGGTGAAGTAGCTGGTACCTCATACGGAAGAGTATCTGTTTTAACTCTTTCAACTCAGGTTGGAGACACTGACTACCCACAAGGCAAGTTAGGTGTTGCTCCTCACCTTGATTTTGCTTGGATTATCCGTAATAACGATATTGCTGTTGGTGCAAATGCTTACACCGACAAGCAGCTTGAGTATCGTTGGCTTTCCTACAATTTGAATACTCAGCAGTGGGCTACTATTGCTGATTGGGGTACTGGAAACTGGGCTTCTTGGGTTACAAAGCCAGGTGACTATTGGTTGCATTGCGAAGTACGCGATCCTTCTACCAAGAAAGTTATTTTAGAGAAAACAATTGCTTTCCACTACACGGTTCCAAGTCAGACTGTTGTTTCTGGAACTTATGCTGCATGGCAGGGTAATAATGTTCTTCTTGGTGCAACTACTAATAATCCTAATGGTTCTACCAAGATTAAGATTTATGATTACAATGCTAAGCAGTGGGTTGAAGGGTTTGATGGTCCTTGGGCTTTGTGGAGCCCACGCCCAGGCATTTACTGGACTCATTTCGAAGCTTACGATGAGAACGGTAATTTGTCGGATGTTAAGACCTACGCTTTCGGCGTGTGAATCTGATTAGTGAATCTGATTAGTATCATTTAAAAAGCCTGCAAACGTTTTAAACGCTTGCAGGCTTTTGTTTACTTATTTACTTTAGTTTCATTTGCGATTTACCAAATGTGTACGCGCTCGCTTGGGTCGAGCCACATCTCGTCGCCTTCTTTAACGTCGAAAGCATCGTAGAACAAGTCAACGTTGCGCGCAATGCCATTAGTGCGGCACTCTCGTTATTAAGTTAATGCTATGCCATAGATATTTATTACGCGAAAATCTATAGATATTTATTTTATTTATATAAATAATTGATTATGATTTTATATATGGAAGGCAATATTTCTTATGCTATCGGCATTGACGTCGGTTTAAATTCAGTAGGTCTTGCTGCAATTCGCTTAGATGATAATGGGGAGCCTATAAGAATACTTAAAGTAATAAGTGTTATTCACGATGCTGGTATTGATCCAAATGGGGCAAAAGAATCTGATACGCGTAAAGCAATTTCTGGTGTCGCGCGGCGTGTGCGCAGGTTATATCGTCAGCGCAGACGTCGTTTGCAGAAACTTGATTTTCTATTACAATCATTGGGTTGGCCGGTTGTTGAAAACAAGGATTTAGAGTTTTCTAATTCGTTTATTCCATGGATTTTTCGTGCAAAACTTGCTGATGAATATATTGAGGATGAAGAACAACGTAAACAAATGTTAAGCGTTGCAATTCGTCATATTGCTAGACATCGTGGTTGGCGCAATCCTTATCAGTCAATAAAATCAATGATGCAAGAGACTGAGTATTCTGAATTTTACAATGAGTTGCTAAAAAATATTGAAAAGTTTGCGCCAGGAGTAGGTTGTGAAGGTTCTACGCCTGCGCAATTAGTACGCGATTATCTTTTATCACAACAAGGTAAACCCTCACGTCGTTTACGTATAACTACAGACGATAAAAAGAAAAATCATCCCAACTCATTAGATCCTGTTTTACCACGTAAGCTAATGCAAAGTGACAGCATGCTTGAGATTCTCAATATTTTCAATGTGCAACATATTGATGACAAGTATGTTAGAGAGCAGATTATTAATGCTGTTTTTTATGAGAAATCTCCGCGTGGCTCTGCAGAAAATCGTGTTGGCAAAGATGCTATAACAGGAAAGGGTAAGCGTGCGCTAAAGGCATCGTTAGCGTTTCAGAAATATCGAATCATATCTACTATTTCTAATCTTAGCATAAGAGAAAATTCAAAAGAACGTTGTTTAACAATAGAAGAAAAACAGAATGTTTATAAATTATTAACAACTTCGACTGATGAGTCATCAAAAAAGAAAAGCGCTGAAGTACCATTATACACTTGGATTGATGTAGCTGATTGCCTCGGAATTGAACGCTATAAGTTGCGTGGAGTAGGATCACAAATAGGAGATGGAGAATCTGTTGGTAATCGTCCTCCAATGTTGAATAGTGAGTTAGCTATTATTTATGCGAATAATAAATCTTTAAGACAATCGTTGCTCACGTGGTGGTTAGATGCTAATCGTACGCAAGAAGATAAAGAAGCTCTTATTGAGATATTGAGCAACACGGTAGACATAGAAGCAATTCATGATAATCCTGAATATCAAGATAAGTACGGTTCAGCAATAGCATTTATTGATTCAATGGATGAAACAGAAATTGCGGCATTGGAAAATATTTCATTGCCTAATGGTCGTGCTGCTTATAGTTTGGAAATATTAGATAAACTCAATAAGCAAATGCTTGAAACTGATGATGATCTATTTAAAGCGCGCAAAAAGTTATTTAATTTACCAAATAATTGGCGTCCATCTGAAGCTCCTATTGCAGAGCCAACAGGTAATCCTTCAGTTGATCGAGTATTGAAAATTGTGCATCGATTCCTTATAAGTGCTAAAAATCGTTGGGGTAATCCTGTACGTATTAATATTGAGCATGTTCGTTCTGGATTCCAATCTAAAAAAATGGCGAATTCATATAAGGAATTATTAGATAAACGAACCAAAGGTAAAGAAAATCTTAAAGCAATGATGCGGAATTCTTTGCATTTAGGCATGAGTGATTCTATTTCAGATGCAGATATACGCCGTTATGAGGCTGTTCAACGTCAGAATGGGCAATGTTTGTATTGTGGCTATGAGATTACTTATCATACATGTGAGCTAGACCATATTGTTCCGCGTAAGGGGCCAGGTTCTACGAATACTCGTGAGAATTTAGTTGCTACTTGCTTATCGTGTAACGCTCAAAAGTGCAATACTCCTTTTGCAACTTGGTGCGAGCAGTCTACATATTGCAAGAATCATGATATTAGTGTAGATTCCGCTATTAATCGGGTTCGTGCTTTTATTTTCCCGCCTAAATCATACGATAAACGCGGTGCTAATCAATTCAAAAAAGAAGTTATATCTCGCTTGAAACAAAAAGTTGGTGATGAAGCGTTTGATAATCGTTCTATCGAATCGGTTGCATGGATGGCAAACGAATTGCATCGTAGAATTGATTGGTATTATAACTCGCAGAATTATCAAACAAACAATGGTATTTCCGATATAAGTAATAAAGCTCAAACAAATGTTGGAGTTTATGCTGGATCGCTTACTGCTATAGCAAGAAGAATGTCTGGAATTGACGGAAAACTGGAGTTCTTTGATGGTAGAAGGAAAACTCGTTTTGATAGACGACATCATGCAGTTGATGCATCAGTAATTGCAATGATGACTCCAGGAATGGCTCGAATACTTGCAATTAAATGCAATCTGCGTGAAACACAGTTATTGCAAGGCAATAAAGTGGTTCCTGGTGGTATTGATTGGAGAGAATATCCAACGGCTAATGATCAAGGATATCAGCAATATGCTAATTGGTCTGTTCGTATGAATGCGTTATTGAAACTTCTTAATGAAGAAATGAGAGCTGATCGTATTGCTGTGGTTAATTCTATTCGTTTGAGATACAGTAATTCTTCTGTTCACAAAGATGATGTACATGCATTATTAAAGTTGCACGTCGGCGATGAAATCGACAGTGAAACAATCCGACGTGCTTCTACTCCTGCGCTTTATTGTGCGTTGACACGGAATCCTGATTATGATGTAAACAATGGTCTTCCTGAAAATCCAGATAGAACTATTCTGTTGCATAATAAGAAGTTAAATGCATACGATTCAATTACTTTTTTCAAGGCACAAGCAGCACAGCTTTTCGTACGAGAAGGTTCTGTAGAGATTGGTAATTCTATCCATCATCTACGCATTTATGAATACTTTGAAAAGTTGAAAAGTGGAAAAATTAAAAAATCTTATGGAATGATTCGTGTATTTCAAAATGATTTGCATAAACATATTCATGAAGATTTATTCTCGTGTGATTTGCCTGAACAATCTATCTCAATGAGATATGCTGATACAGAAGTCACTCATGCTGTGCAAACAGGTAATGCTAATTATCTCGGATATCTTGTGCCTGGCGATGAGATTATCGTTGATTTTAGTCATGCTAAATTATCAGGATATATTGGTGACTTTGTAGAATTCCTAAACAAGATAGGTGCAGATTGTACAGCATATAAGCATTGGGTGGTTGTGGGTACGGACGATAAAACAACTTTGATACTTAAACCATCGATGATTTCTTCTGAAGGAATTGACAAGTTGTATTCGAATTGCAAGCGCAATAACTTCGATTATACTTCTTATGAAGAATCTATTAATAAGATTCTAGCTGGTAAAGGTTGGCGTGTTTCGGTTAATGTGTTGGCCAAGTATAACGTAGCAACTATTCGACGTAATGCGTTAGGTGAAGTTCGTTGGGTATCACGTTCGCATTTACCTATTTCTTGGCGTTGGGATACTGGAGAAAATAGAGAATAGAGGAATTATGCAGAATGCTTGGCGTGTGATTGATTGTACTAATTTACAAGGTGAATTACGGTATATTCGCGGTAGGATTTTAGTGTGTGATCACGCATTAGAGCAGAAAGTTGAAATTCCGCTAGCGGAAACGGCAATATTGCTTATTGGTTTGCATTGTAACTGTTCTGCAGGTCTGCTTCATCAGTGTGCTGAATATGGTACTTGCGTAATGACCTGTGATTGGCGATGTGTTCCTATCAGTGCTATGCATTCGTGGACCAATGTTCCTACGAGAATTACGGTTCGTCAATTGTCTCAGGCAACAATGAGTGTGCCTCGAAGAAAAGCAGCGTGGGCTCAGATTGTTCGCGCGAAAATACGTGGACAAGCAGCTTGTCTTGATTTATTAAATAAAGAAGGGGGTGGATTATTACGCGGACTATCTAATACTGTTCGTTCTGGAGATGTAACGAATAGAGAAGGCCAAGCTGCTCGTGAATATTGGAAACGTATTTTTCCCGAGGAAGAAGATTTTCATCGTAAACCAGGGTCTGGTCAAGATAGGAATGCTTTACTTGACTATGCTTATATGGTGTTGCGTGGTTTTTCCATTCGTGCAGTTTTATCTGCTGGTCTTAATCCAACAATGGGTATGAATCATCATAATGGTACTAATTATTTCTGCTTAGCAGATGACATAATTGAGCCGTTTAGACCAGCTGTTGATTACGCTGTTTCAAAATTATCATTCTCAGATACTCCAAATGATAAAGCAGTTAAAAAGTATTTGATCGACAGTGTTAATCAACAGTTTAATGGTTCTGGACATACAATTCCTAGCGCTTTATCTGATTTAGCTCAATCATATGGTATTTATGTGGAAAAAGACATGGAAGACTTTCGAGTACCACAATTTGTAAGGAGTGAATTATGAAAGTCGATGAGGACAGTGGTGGCATGTGGTGTTTAGTAATGTTTGATTTACCAGTGAAAACAAAAGTAGAGCGTCACGCTGCAACTGTATTTCGCAATATGCTGCTTGATATGGGGTATGCAATGGTACAATTTTCTGTGTATGTCCGTTATAGCCCCACTCAAACAGGAAATAGAACTTCAGTAAAAATAATTAAGGATAATCTTCCTCCACGTGGATCAATACGCATTTTACATGTCAGTGATCATCAATGGTCATCTGCACAACGTTATTACAATGCCAGGCAAGAAAAGAAAGAGGAGGCTCCCGATATTGCTATGCTTTTTTAATCATAAAATGTCTTATAATGGTTGGAATTCTACCATTCTTGATGATATACCAATTATATCAAGAATGGTAGAAGCTAATTTTCAACCTCAAGCATCGGTGGAATCATATTTCTATCAATTATATCAAGAATGGTAGAAGCTAATTTTCAACCGTGTATCGTAGGCTTGCTGACGAATTACAATTATATCAAGAATGGTAGAAGCTAATTTTCAACTTGTTGAGCGTCCTGTTTATGATGCTGGCAATTATATCAAGAATGGTAGAAGCTAATTTTCAACTAGCGTCTGCTGCTGACCGTGGCTTGTTCGATTATATCAAGAATGGTAGAAGCTAATTTTCAACCAATAAATAAAAACGGGGAAGCTGGAAAGCTTCCCCTGCAGTAATAATCATTAAAACTGCTGAGCAATCAAACTGGATAACAAGTCCAGTCTTATTGAAAATTAGCACTTCTAATATATCATCTTTAAGAAATAAAAAACAAGTGGACTTTTTTAAGTTTTGTTAAAATATTTGAAAAATTAACATATCAATGTGATTGATGGATAGTGTAGTTGAAAATGTTATTACTTTTCGAATGCATGTGTTTTCTAAAAACTGCATTCGTGAAATGTATGTATGTAGGTTTTATGTAAACAGCATCCATATATTCATAATGGGAACGTTACTAAGGTAGCATTCCCATTATGTTTTTTATAATATGCGACTTATATGCGATTTACCAAATGTGTACGCGCTCGCTTGGAGCAAGCCACATCTCGTCGCCGTCTTTAACGTCGAAAGCATCGTAGAACAAGTCAACGTTGCGTGCAATGCCATTAGTGCGGCATTCTGCAGGGGAGTGTGGGTCGATTTGAAGGTATTGCTCCGCAATCTCGTTACGAGCCTTTGAACGCCACACAAGTGCGTAGCTTAAGAAGAATCGTTGCAAAGCAGTGAAACCATCAATCTTAGGAGCGTTCAGCAAAGTTTCGCGAATCGCATCGTCACTTCCGTCGACTTCTTGTCCCTTGCTCTTTTGCAAAGCAAAAGCGTAGGCTTTAAGAGCAATAGTTACGCCGCTTAAATCACCAATGTTTTCGCCGATTGTTAAAGCACCATTTACGTGAGGCATTGCATCGCGCTCCTCTTTGCTCTTTAAGTGAGAGTATTTAACAATAAGCTGCGTTGGTGTAAAAGCATTGTATTGCTCAATAAGCGTTTTAGTGCGCTCAGTGAAGTTGGTTTTGTCTTCTTCAGTCCACCAATTGTTAAGCACGCCGTCGCCATCATATTCGCAACCTTGATCGTCAAAACCGTGGCCGATTTCGTGGCCAATTACTGCACCAATAGCACCGTAGTTTGCTGCGTCTGGAGCACTAGGGCTAAAGAATGGCGGCTGCAAAATCGCAGCTGGGAACACTATTACGTTAAGCAGCGGATCGTAGTAAGCGTTTACGGTTTGCGGAGTCATCTGCCACTCTTCGCGATCCACAGGTTCTCCAGCTTTTGCAGTATACCTACCAAACACGAATCGAGAAACTTCGCGCATATTCTCAATTAAGCCAGCGTCTTCCTTAATATTTAGCACAGAGTAGTCAATCCAATGATTCGTGTAACCAATATTTGGCTCAAACTTGCTAAGCTTTTCCAAAGCCTTCGCCTTAGTCTCCTCGCCAAGCCAGCTGCTGTGAGAAATCGACTCGCGGTAAGCGTTAATAAGATTGTCAACTAAGCCTTCCATATACTTTTTAGAAGACTCAGGGAAGTGCAAGCGCACGTATTCTTTACCGACTTCCTCGCCGCAAGCATCGTCAACAACTCCGATTGCGCGCTTCCAGCGGTCGCGTGGCTTGGTGGCGCCAGAAAGCACTTTGCCGTAGAAGTCGAATCGCGCTTGTGCAAAGTCCTCGCTTAACATGCTTGCCCAGCACAAAATCACATGCACGCGTGCCCAAAGCTTTAGATCTTCTAAGTCGGCTTCTTGCCAAATCTTATTCAATCCTTCTATAAAGCTTGGCTCGTGAACTACTACTTTGCTAAAAGCTTTACGAAAATCTATTGGCTGATTCTTTGCTTCTTCGGAATCGTCGTAAGATTTTTGAGCAGCATCCAAGAATGCGTTAAGATTCAGCGCTTCAAGCGTTTTTGCCAAATCCGCATAATCGTAAGGATTATAAGTTTTTTGAGAATCGCGTGTTGCTACGTTATCCCAGTGGTTGCTTGCGATTTGTGTTTCAACCTTCAAGAAACGTTCCGATTGCTCTCTTGTAGTAGTGGCATCACCGTATCCAGCTAAGCGCAACAATGAAGCCACCATTTTTACGTATTCAGCGCGAATCGGAGCGTAATTATCTTCGCGATAGTATGCTTCGTCTGGCAAGCCCAATCCAGCCTGCTCAATGTGCATAATATTCGTCTTAGGGTCTTTAGGGTCTCCGTAGACGCCAAAAGCAAACATTGCATTAGGTCCGCCATATGGAGTAAGAGAAGCAATAGTGCGAACTAAGTCTTCTTTGCTGCTAGCTGCATCAACAGCGTCTAAATCGCTCTTAATTGGCGTAATTCCAGCTTTTTCAATAGATGCAGTATCCAAATAGTTGCGGTATAAGATTCGCGACTTTTTGGCTGGGCAATCTTCGCTTTCTAAAATATCTCGAATTTGCGTCTCTGCATCTTCTGCGAGCTTGTAGAAAGCACCATACATTGGCTTGTCTTCTGGAAGAGTGTAAGTGTCAATCCAAGGACCGTTTACGTAACGGAATAAATCGTCTTGTGGTCGAGTAACCGATGAGAAGGAAGCTGGGTCAAAATTTACAGCAGAAATTTCCTTCTGCGATTCTTTATTATTATTATTATCATTGTTATTAGGCATGTGCCTAGATTACAAGTATTAAGCGACATCATTAGCTAGTATTTTCGCTATATTTTGCGCTATTTTCGTGCCTGCGCGTTAGTCTTAAATCATGATTGAACTTAAAACTCCATCCGAGATTGAAGCTATGAAGCCTGCGGGTCGCTTCGTTGGTAGTATTCTTAAAGATTTACAAGCAATGACAAAAGTTGGAACAAATCTTCTTGAGATTGATGACTTTGTTCGTCAACGCATTATGAGCCGTAAAGGTGCGTCTTCTTGCTATGTTGACTACGCTCCTGATTTTGGAACTGGTCCTTTTGCGCACTACATTTGCACTTCTGTAAACGATGCTGTTCTTCACGGAGTTCCTTTTGATTACAACCTTAAAGACGGCGATTTGTTGACTCTTGACTTAGCGGTTAACGTTGACGGATGGGTTGGAGATTCTGCTATTAGTTTCGTGGTTGGAAAGCATGCGGATCCTGAAGATTTGCGCTTAATTAAGTGCACTGAGGAAGCACTTGAGGCTGGAATTAACATGGCTCAGCCTGGAAACCGCCTTGGAGACATTTCTGCAGCTGTTGGATGCGTTGCTCACGAGTATGGTTACAGCGTAAATCTTGAGTTTGGCGGTCACGGAGTTGGCCATATTATGCATGGCGATCCGCACGTTCCTAACGATGGCACTGCGCATCACGGCTACAAGCTTCGTCCAGGCTTGGTTATTGCTATTGAGCCGTGGTTCTTAAAGACTACTGACGAGATTTATCAAGATCCAAAAGACGGTTGGACTCTTCGATCTGCTGACGGTTCGCGTGGCGCTCATAGCGAGCATACGATTGCAATTACAGAGAATGGTCCAGAGATTTTGACCGTACGCTAAACTTCGAATAGTAAGTGCGTAAAACGAATAATATAAAATATAAAGAGGTACTTTAAGTAAATGGCGGAATTTGATTTTGCCCAAGCGTTAAATAATGTTGAAGCAAAGTATTCTTTGATTTCTAAGGCTTTAGACGTTAATTCGTTGAAGACTGCTATTGCAGATTTAGAAAAGCAGGCTTCGGAGCCTGGACTTTGGGATGATTCTGAGCACGCTCAGCAAGTTACGAGTAAGCTTTCGGCAGCTCAGTCTCAATTAAAGCGTTTACAAGCCGTTGAGCAACGCATTGAAGATACTAAGACTTTGATTGAACTTGGTCAGGAAGAAGAGGATGCTGATTCTATGAGCGAGGCTCAAGAGGAGCTTGGCTCTATTGCTCACGAGTTGGACGATATGGAAGTTCAAACTCTTCTTGACGGCGAATATGATGCTCGTGCAGCGGTGGTGACAATACGCTCTGGTGCGGGTGGTGTGGATGCTGCCGATTTTGCGCAAATGCTTCTTAGAATGTACTTGCGTTGGGCGGAACGAAACGGCTACAAAACTAAGATGATGGATACGTCTTACGCAGAAGAAGCTGGTATTAAATCCGCCACTTTCCAAGTTGATGCACCATATGCGTATGGTCGTCTTTCTGTAGAAGGCGGCACTCACAGAATGGTTCGTATTTCTCCATTCGACAATCAAGGCAGGCGTCAAACTGGCTTTAGTGCCGTGGAAGTAATCCCACTTGTTGAAGCTACGGATCATATTGACATTCCAGATTCTGACATTCGTGTGGATACTTTCCAGGCGTCTGGCCCTGGCGGACAAGGCGTAAACACTACGTATTCCGCTGTGCGCATCACGCATTTGCCAACTGGTTTGGTTGTCTCAATGCAAGATGAGCGCAGCCAGATTCAGAACCGAGCTGCTGCAATGGCGGTTTTGCAATCGCGTTTGCTTGTGTTAAAGCATGCCGAAGAAGCTGCTAAAAAGAAGGAGCTTGCTGGAGATATTAAGGCAAGTTGGGGAGACCAAATGCGCTCATACGTGCTTCACCCATACCAGATGGTGAAGGATTTGCGCACTGGCTACGAAACTTCGCAAACTCAGGCTGTTTTTGACGGCGATATTGACGGTTTTATTGAAGCTGGAATTCGTTGGCGTCACGAACAGAGAGTTGCAGCTAAAAAAGAGGCTGAGGAAAAGTCGCAAGCTTAGTCTGCATTAGATAAAATTCAAGATAAAAGTCAGAATAAAAATCAAAAATAAAATATAAAATAGTTAAAAACAAAATTAAAGTATATCGTTCAATAGTTCGTAAAGGAAACTGCAGAATATGTCTCTGATTTCACTAGAACATGTGTCGAAGATCTATCCTAAGGGTACGCGCCCTGCTTTGGACGATATTTCTTTAGACGTTAATCGTGGCGACTTCGTGTTTCTTGTTGGAGCGTCTGGATCTGGTAAAACAACTCTTCTAAGCTTGCTGCTGCGCGAAGAGGAGGCCACTAAGGGCGAGATTCACGTTGCTGGTAATGACTTGCGACGCTTAGTGAATCGTCAGGTTCCGCAGTATAGACGCACTCTCGGCTTTATTTTCCAGGATTATAAACTGTTGAATAATAAAACCGTGTATCAGAACGTGGCTTTTGCTCTTGAGGTTATTGGTACGAGTCGTTCTACTATTAAGTCGCTTGTTCCGCGTGTGCTTGAAACGGTTGGATTAACTGGTAAGGAAAATAATTATCCGCATGAGCTTTCGGGTGGTGAAGCTCAGCGTGTTGCAATTGCGCGCGCGTACGTGAATCATCCGCAAATTCTTCTCGCTGACGAGCCTACTGGAAACTTGGATCCAACTACTTCGCTTGGCATTATGGAAGTTTTGGACGCCATTAATCGTACGGGCACTACGATTGTTATGGCTACGCATAACGAAGAAATTGTTAACTCAATGCGCAAGCGAGTTGTGGAGCTTCATGCTGGAAAAATTGTGCGAGACGAACGCGAAGGCTCTTATGATTCTGCGCTTTACTTCCCAGACGCAGATGTTGAGCAAAAGTCGAAAGCTCAGCAGGCAGTTGAAGGCGATTCAGGTGTTCGTACTGTGGCAGATTCAGGCTCTGATCACACTAGTTTTAACTCGTCTTCTGAAGATCCTAAAAATTACAGATTCATGTCTAAACGCGCAAAGCGTGCAGCTCAAGCAAAGCAGGCTATGGATGCTGTTGCGCAAACTTTGCAAAATGGTTCTGAAGATAATGAGGGTATTGCTCGACTTGCGCAATCTGTTCATTCAGGCAGAACGGGTAGATATGGTGAAGTTTTTCAGCCTTTAGAAACAACTATGACTTGGGGGCGTGGTCTTTCAATTCCACCAGCTCCTCCCGTGCAAAAGTCGAATGATGCTGAAGATATGAAGAATTCAGATTTTGCAGATTCTAGCAACTCTTCGGATTCTGGCGATTCTCTTGATTTAAGTGAGAATCAAAAAGTTAAGAATAATACAGAAAATATTGTCGAAAACGATATTGAAAATTCTAGCGAAAATTCTGGCGAAAACGTCGGCAATACAAGCGAGAATCCAAGCGAAACTGGCGATTATATTGAATCTAAAGAATCCAATGAAAAAAGTAAATCTGAAGCCAGTAAAAGCGAAAATCTTAAGAACGAAGGAGACGAGTAATGCGATTGCAGTTCATATTCTCAGAAACGTGGATTAGCTTGCGCAGAAACGTTTCTATGATTGTTTCGGTAATGCTCGTTACCTTCATATCGTTCTTGTTTATAGGCGCATCTGTTCTTATGCAAGCGCAAATCACAAAAGCCAAAGGCGATTGGTATGACAAGGTAGAAGTTGTAGCATGGCTTTGCCCAGACGGTACAAGTCAGTCAGCATCCTGTGCTTCTGGAAAAGCTCCTACTAAAGAAGAAATTGTAAAATTGGAAAACATTATTAACCAAGAGTTAGGTGATGATGTTTCGAATATCACTTATGTTAGTAGAAGCGAATTTTACAAGAATACTTTTCTTAAGCAATATCCTAATGGCTTATATCAGGGGCGTACTTTAACAGCTGCTGATATGCAAGATTCTTTGCGACTAAAGCTCACAAATCCAACCAAATACCAGGTTGTTTCAGAAGTTCTTTCTGGCAGAAATGGTGTTGAGGAAGTAGTAGACCAAAGACAAATTTTTGACCCAGTGTTTAGCGTTTTGAATCATGCCACGGCTGTTACAATCGTGCTTGCTGCAGTTATGGTTGTTGTTGCGATTATGCTAACTGGTACAACTATTCGTATGTCTGCAGCATCTAGAAAACAAGAGACGGAGATTATGCGACTTGTGGGCGCGTCTAATTGGACAATTCGCATGCCATTTATTTTAGAAGGTGCTTTTGCGTCCCTTATGGGCTCTCTGCTATCTGGGTGCGCGCTAAGCGTTGTTGTTAAAGTGTTTATTACAGATTGGCTTGCACAAAACGTTCGTTGGATGCCATTTGTAAATCAAACAACTGTTTGGATGACAGTTCCAGTGCTGGTTCTTGGAGCCGTGCTACTTTCAATAGTCGCCTCCGCGGTTGCACTCAGAAGATATCTGCAAGCGTAAACATAAAAGAAAAATTTAAATTATCAATAAATTATGAACATTAATAGATCATAAATAAAAAATCATAAATAAAAAAATTTTATCGATAATAGAATTTTCAATGTATAATTCGCATTAGTTGTGTTTGAATTATTCTACTTGAAAGGGAAGTAAATATGGAAAGCAAGAAATGCCATGCAAAATATTGTAAGCGCACTGTTGCAAGCGCGATTGCAAGCAGCTTTCTTATGCTTTCTGCCGGTATTACCTTATATGCTTGCCAGCCACTACGCGCTGATGCAGTTACCATGCAAGATTACAACAGGAAAGTTCAAAGTAATGCCGCTCTTAAAAAGCGTCTTGCTGGAGTCAATAAACAGCTTGCTGATAAGATCCTAGAGCTCAATGATTTAAACGAACATCAAATCCCTAATCAAGTCCGTGCTGCTCAGCAAGCTCAGGAGCAAGCGCAACAAGCTATGGGCCTTGTTGAATCAACAAATCAGCGTTTGCAGTCTGCGCAAAAAGACAAACTCGATTTAGAAGAAAAAATCAAGCAGACTGGCGAAGATTTTGATGATGCAAAGGCTGCTGTAGCTCAACTTGCTCGCAAAAGTTTCCATGGCTCCAATGCCTCTAACGTAATGGCAATGGTGACTAACTCCACTACTACCGAGCAGTTTGTTGGAAAACTTCAGTCAGAAGCTGCTGTTGCACGTAGCGAAGCAAATGCTGCAAATGATGCTGCTGTTACTTTGAGTAATTCTATGAATAGACGTCAGCGCTTAGCTGCTATTGAAACAGAGATTCAAAAATTAAAAGCAAAAGCTGATTCTGAGGCGCAGAGTGCTCAGGCTGCGGCTAAGGCTGCCAGTGAAAAGCAGCGTTCTCTTCAGTCTTTAAGAGATCAGGGAACTATTCTAAGAAAGCAGTTAGAGAGTCAAAAGAATAGTCTTACTTCTCAAGATGCTCGCGAAGCTGCTGAAATAATTGCTTTGAAGTCACAGATTGACGCTCAAGCTAGGGCTTTAGCTGCTACGGCTGCAGCTCGCATGAATCCTAATAATGGTAATCGTCAACAACTTAGAGGCGGCGGCAGTTGGAATACTCCTTCCTTGCCTGCATTACCGCTTTCTAATGGTGCTGCAAATGGTATGAATTACGCGGTTCCTGGGAATTGTCCTGCTGGTTCTGGCAATTGCTATGGTCATAATACTGGTAACACAGCTGGAGGTTCTGCCTATCCAGCTCGTCAATGCACACTTTGGGCGTATTTGCGTAGATCACAGCTTGGTCTTCCAGTAGGATCCTTTATGGGCAACGGTGCTGATTGGGCGAATTCTGGGCGTAGACTTGGGTATCTTGTAAATCGCACACCGCATGTTGGTGCTGTTATGGTATTTGCTAGAGGAGCTGCTGGATCAGATCCTACATATGGACATGTTGCTGTTGTTGAACGCGTTAATTCGGACGGTTCGGTACTGATTTCTGAAGGTGGCGTTGGATTTGCTACGTTCCCGTCTTATAGGACTATTCGTAATGCTGGCAATTATGAGTATGTTCACTATTAATTTTTATGATTCGATTTAGGCTGGTGTAATTTGGATAAAAAACCTGGTTCAGATGGTACTTTAACTGTTGCAAGAAATAAAAAAGCAAATCACGACTATGTGATTGAAGATTGCTATGAAGCAGGTATTGCTCTTACTGGCACAGAAGTTAAGTCTTTGCGCGAAGGCAGAGCTTCTTTAGCTGAAGCGTTTGTGAATATTGATAGACGTGGTGAGATTTGGCTAGAAGGCGCAAATATTCCAGAGTACTTAAATGGCACTTGGAATAATCATGCTCCTAAGCGCAAGCGCAAGTTGCTTCTTCATGCGATTCAAATTGCTAAGCTTTCTAGGCAGATTGAAGCTAAAGGTTATACCATTGTGCCTTTGAGGATTTATTTTAAAGGCAGCTACGCTAAAGTTGAGATTGCTTTGGCGCGAGGCAAAAAAGAGTACGATAAGCGTCAAGCGTTGCGCGAAGAACAAGATAAGCGCGAAGCATTGCGCGCTATGCGATACAAGAATATGCAATCTAGGTGATTTGCTGTTTTTTATTTCTTGCTTACTGTTGCGCGAGGGCTGGGTGTTTCTTGTCTCACAACGCTCCGCCTCTTACGTGTTTTCTGGTGTTGCGGTTGTTCCGATTTGGCTTTGATTTTGTTTTTTTGAGTTGAAGTTTGTTTGTAGTGGTGGCTCATTGGATTATTTGGTATCGGCTGCCGCTCTTATACTGTTCGACCAAGAATCACCCAGCCCTCTTACGTGCTTGAACAATTACGTGGTTTTTATCACTGAGATTCTCGATTTTTCTTCTTCATTCGATGAATCACCATCAAAGATGCTGAGGTTCATCTCATTCAGTGCGAAAAATCTCGAATCTCTACCCAGCTTGGTGTAAACGTACAACTTTGTAGTAGGTCTATAAACGACACGCCGTATATTATTCATTTTTGTGAATAATATACGGCTTTTGATTTTGCAATTCGTTATTTTTTGCTGATTTTTAGCATATTCATGTATGTCAATTTATGAATATTCAGTTTTTGCATTTTGATAATCGCAATTTAGTAGCGTTATCGTGTATAGTTATGCATATCACTGTAAATTATAAGTTATTTATTCTTTAAATATTGAATAGGAGAAGGAAATGCTTAAGTCGGATAAGATTTTTAAGTCAATTAAGCCTATTGCAGCAATTGCAACTCTTGCATTAATTGGATGCACTTGCGCGTGCGGTCCAGCTGATTCTAAAGCAGCAGATCCAGATGTGGCACGCAGCTACGATGTAAGCAAAGTTCAAAAAGATGAAGAGATTGCAAAGCTTGTTCCAGAAAGCGTTGCAAAAACTGGCGAATTAACAGTTGGTGTAAACGTTAGCTATGCTCCAGCAGAGTTCTTCGCTGCAGATGGCAAAACACCAGTCGGCTACGAAATCGACTTTTCTAAAGCTTTAGCAAAATTGATGGGCTTAAAAGCCAAGATTATGCACGCTCAATTCGATTCCATTATTCCAGCAATCGGAAGCAAATATAACGTTGGAATCTCGGGCTTTACTGTAAACGCTGAACGCATGAAGTCCGTTGATTTTGTAACGTACGCAAACGCCGGCTTATCTTTTGAAGTTCGCAAAGGAAACCCAACTAAAGTAGATCCAAAGAATCTTTGCGGCAAAAAAGTTACATTAGAAACAGGCACTGTTGGCGAGCCAATCATGGAAGAAGCTAAAAAGCAGTGCAAGGCAAATAACGATAAGCCACTAGAAATCATGAGCTTTAAAGAGCAGACAGATGCTACTACAGCATTACTCTCTGGTCGCGCAGACGTTATGTATGCTGACACTCCTGTAGCTGGTTATGCTGCAATAAAGAATGATGGAAAGCTAGAGATTCTTGAAAGCAGCAACGACGCGGAGCCAATGGGAGCGGCTGTTAAAAAGGGCGACGCTAAGATGTTAAAGCTCATTAAGGCTGCAATCGATAAGCTTATGAAGAATGGCGTTTATAATGACATTCTAAAGAAGTGGGGTGTTGAAAACGTTGCCATTAAGGAAGCGCAAGTAAATCCAGAAGTTTGATCTTAAATTTGGCGTGCGTTTGTAGCTATTAGTATAGTGAAAATCGCACGCCTTATTTGTATTTAATATATTTGTGCATCGCAAGTGCGTTAATTACTAGTTAATAATCCGCTAGTTATTATTCACATATGTGACAATTTAAAATGTTAATGGAGAAAATATGTTTAACAATGCGAGTAAGAAGCTTTCGCAAAACTCTGATGGTGATCGAATTCTACCAGTCAAAAAACCTGGACCAATCATAGCTGGCATAATCGTAGCTATAATTGCGTGCTCGCTGCTTTATTCTATAGTTACAAATCCGCGATTTGAGTGGAATGTTGTAGGCATATATCTAATAAGCGACAATGTTCTTACAGGCATTGCTTGGACGCTAATACTCACATTCTTGTCTATGATTATTGCAATCGTTCTTGCTATAGGATTAGCAATGATGCGTAAGTCTGTAAACCCTGTTCTTCGAGCCGTAAGCTGGTTCTTTATTTGGTTCTTTAGGGGTACTCCAGTTTATACGCAGCTAGTATTTTGGGGAATGTTTGCTGTACTTGTTCCTAAGTTGAGTATGGGCATTCCATTTACATCCGTTGAGTTTTTCTCCATTGATTCCAACGTTGTTATGACTTCTTTAAACGCTGCAGTTATTGGATTGTCTCTTAATGAGGCTGCGTATTTGTCGGAGATTGTTCGTGCTGGTTTAGAAGCTGTTGATGCTGGTCAGGTTGAGGCGGCTCAAGCTCTTGGCATGGGCAGGTCTTTGACTATGCGCAGGGTTGTTTTGCCTCAGGCTATGCGTATTATCGTTCCACCTTTGGGCAATGAGACTATCGGTATGCTTAAAACTACGTCTTTGGTTTTAGCTGTGCCTTTTACCTTAGAACTTCAGTTTGCCACAAATGCTGTAGCAAATCGTATTTATAAGCCGATTCCGTTGCTTATAGTTGCTAGCATTTGGTATTTAATTATTACGTCTATTTTGATGGTTTTTCAAGTTATGTTAGAAAAGCATTTTGGTAAAGGATTCGAAGCAAAAGACATTGTAAACAATGCTCAAATTAACTCTAATGCTGCAAAACGTGGAGATAATGCGATTAAAGCGAATAGTGACGCTGTAAAGGGTCGCAATAATGCAACAATGTTAGGTTTTAACGCATAAACATATAACGCATAAACCGCGTCAAAATTACAAATTTTATATAATCGTAATTAGATTTGAGGAAAAATGACTGATATTTTAACGGTTGATACACAAAGCCAAAATGTTACTAAAAGTGATACTCCAGCAGTAGTCATAAAAGATTTACACAAGTCCTTCGGCAATCTTCAAGTCCTTAAGGGAGTTGACATGACTGTTAATCCAGGAAGTGTAACAGTCATACTTGGTCCTTCTGGAAGTGGAAAATCAACCCTATTGCGATTGATAAATCAGCTAGAAAAAATTACGTCTGGTAAAATCACAATTTATGGCGAGCGCATTGGCGTAAAAACCGTTATACATAATGGTAAAGAAGCATTGCAAGCGTTAAATGACAATGAAATTGCAGCGCAACGCGCAAAGCTTGGAATGGTGTTCCAACGTTTTAATTTGTTCCCACATATGACTGCTATTGAAAACGTTATGGAAGCGCCAGTTCATGTTTTACACATGGACAAAACCGCTGCACGCGATTTAGCAATTAAAGAACTTGAACGTGTTGGAATGGCAGACCGCGTAGACCATTATCCTTCTCAGCTTTCGGGTGGTCAGCAGCAGCGAGTTGCCATTGCGCGTGCGCTTGCGATGAAACCAGAAATAATGCTTTTTGACGAGCCTACGTCTGCATTAGACCCAGAACTAGTTGGTGAAGTGCTTAACGTTATGCGTGATTTAGCTAATGATGGAATGACAATGATTGTTGTAACTCACGAGATTGGCTTTGCACGAGAAGTTGCAGATCAAGTTGTGTTCATGGATGGCGGGAAAGTTGTTGAATGTGGTACTTCAGGAATCATAGATTGCCCACAAACAGAAAGATTTAAAGATTTTCTACATCACGTTTTATAAGTGTTTTGCAAGTATTTTGCAAGTGTTTTTCGCGTATTTTAATAAGATTTTTGCATATTTTCGACATGTGTAGAAACACGCACGCTTTATAACGTACAATAGAAAATTATGTGTGGCATTGTAGGATATGCAGGTTTTGGCACAGTTTGCTCAAAGCCTCTAGAAGTTTGCTTAAATGGGTTAGAACGCTTAGAGTATCGCGGATATGATTCATCTGGAGTAGCTCTTGCTGCTCCAGGAATGGATTCTATATGCGTACGCAAAAAAGCTGGTCGCTTAGCTGTTTTAAGAAAAGATATAGAAGCTGATCCAATGCCAGAAGCGAGTGTGGCAATAGGTCACACTCGATGGGCTACGAATGGCGCTCCTTGTGATTTAAATGCGCATCCGCATGTTAGTGCCGACGGAAAAATCGCACTTATTCACAACGGTATTATTGAAAACGCTATTAGTCTTAAAGAACAAATGCAAAAAGAAGGCATAGAGTTTTCGTCTCAAACAGATACGGAAGTTGCAGCAAAAGCGCTTGGAAAAATCGCGAATCAAATAATTGAAGAAACTGGTAAGCCAGATCTTTTTGAAGCAATAAGACGAGTTGCAAAAATTCTTAAAGGAGCTTTTACTCTACTTGCAGTAGACGTTAGACAGCCTAATATTGTTGCTGCTGTTCGTCACGATTCGCCGCTTGTAGTAGGTGTTTCAAATAACGAGTATTTTCTAGGCTCCGATGTTGCTGCTTTTGTTCAATACACAGATAAAGTGCTTGAAGTTGGTCAAGATCAGGCTGTTTTAATCGGAGATATAGAAGGAAACAAAAAAGCACAGCTTCGTCTTACTGATTTTGACGGCAACGAGATTGAAAACCCTAGTTGTTTTACAGTAGACTGGGATGCTTCTGCAGTAGAAAAAGGCGGATGGGATTCCTTTATGGATAAGGAAATCCACGAAGATCCGCATGCCGTAGCTGATACTTTACGAGGACGATTCGACGCAAAAGGGAATATTATTCTTGACGAAGTTAGGATTAGTCAAGATATTTTGCGATCAATCGACAAGATAATAGTTGTAGCTTGTGGAACAGCAAGCTACGCTGGATTAGTTGCAAAATATGCGATTGAACATTGGGTGCGCGTGCCAGTAGAAGTGGAGTTGGCTCACGAATTTAGGTACAGAGACCCAATTTTAACGCATAGAACGCTTGTTGTTGCAATATCTCAATCTGGCGAAACAATGGACACGTTAATGGCGTTAAGGCACGCGCGCGAGCAGGGCAGCCGCGTGCTTGCAATATGCAACACTCAAGGCTCGAGTATTCCGCGAGAATCGGATGCTGTACTTTACACTCATGCTGGCCCAGAAATCGCAGTTGCTTCTACAAAAGCATTTGTTGCGCAAATCGTAGCAGCATACATGCTTGGGCTTTATTTGGCTCAAGTCAAGGGAACAATGTACAGAGATGAAATACAGCAAATCGTGTCCCAGCTTAAAGAAATGCCAGATAAAATACAAAACGTTTTAGATACGCAAGCTGATTCGATTATGCAAGCCGCAAAGAAAACAATAGATGCAAAATCGTTCTTGTTCCTTGGCAGGCATGTTGGCTACCCAGTTGCTTTAGAAGGCGCATTAAAGCTAAAAGAGATTGCGTACACGTTTACAGAAGGTTTTGCGGCAGGAGAGCTTAAACATGGCCCGATAGCTCTAGTAGACAAAGGCGAGCCAGTTGTTGTTATAGTGCCATCTTCTAGAGGCAGAGACGTTTTACACGCTAAAGTAATCTCGGGAATTGAAGAAGTTAAGGCTCGCGGAGCGTTTACGATTGCGGTTGCAGAAGATGGTGATCCAGACGCTGAGCGTTACGCAGATATTGTGTTCTGGCGCCCTAAATGCCCAACGTTGCTAAGCCCACTTGTAGATGTTGTAGCATTACAACTTTTTGCTATGAATATGGCAAAGCTTAAGGGCTACGATGTTGACAAGCCTAGGAATCTTGCAAAATCTGTAACTGTAGAATAGCAGTGAATATTATGTGTGCAAAAAGCCCGCAGAAAAGTCGCAAGCAGAATTTTGGTTGTTTTGTTATGCGTAATATAAATCGTAATATAAACCGTAATATAAACCGCGTTTTTGCTCGTAATATAAAGCGCGTAATTTCTGCGATTACATGCGTTTTTATTGTTGCTTTTTGTGCGTCATGCGGATCTGTTGATTCTAGAACAAAAATAACAGTATGGTCTTGGGAACCAAGCATGAAGCGTATTGCGGTAGATTTTGAGAAACAAAATCCAGATATTCGAGTTAGCGTTAAAGATACAAGCGGATACAACAATCTTAACAGTGCTATTCAAGACGGTTACGGTATGCCAGATGTTGCTCAGCTTGAATACCACGCTTTGCCACAATACGCGGTTAGCGGACAACTTTTGGATATTACAAATCGCGTTCAAGGAACTCAAACATTCTATACGCCAGGCACATGGTCTTCTGTTCAATTAGGAGGACGAGTTTATGGATTGCCAATGGATTCAGGTCCTTTAGCATGGTTTTATAATCAAGACGTATTCAACCAAGCAGGTGTGGATGTTACGCAAATTCACACCTGGAAGGATTATCTACATGCTGCAAGAAAATTAAAAAATATTGGCGTTTATATTGCTGCAGATTCTGGAGATGCAAGTTTTTACAACGCTATGATTTGGCTTGCAGGAGGAAGACCTTTTATAACTTCTCACGATGGTAAAACCGTTACAGTTCGCTTAAGTAAAGACAAAGGAACAAAAGACTTTACTAAATTTTGGCAGTCCATGATTGACGAAGATTTGGTTGATACAAGACTTGCAACTTGGACTCCAGCTTGGAAAAGTGCAGTCGGTTCTGGCAGTGTTGCATCTGTTTTTGCTGGAGCATGGATGACATCGCTTTTAATGCATGATATTCCAGGCGGAGCAGGGTTGTGGCGTGTAGCGAGAGTTCCGACTATGAATGGAAACAATGACAATGCGCAAATGGGAGGATCTGCTCTAAGCGTCCTTCAGTCTAGTCGCAAGCCTGAAGCCGCGATGCGTTTTGTGAATTTTGTATGCCATGATCAGACTGGTATTAAAGAAAGAGTTTTATCTGGAGCATTCCCAGCAGACGTTGTGACTCTTAGAGACAAATCGTTCCTAAACAAAACAATGGTTCGTGATTCTCGCGGAATCGATGTGCCATATTTCGGAGGACAACAATTCAACCGTATTTTTGCAGATGCAGCAAATCATGTAGATACAGGCTACAAATATTTGCCGTTTGAAGTATATTCTCGTAGCGATTTTCGTTTCACAGTCGGTTTGGCCTATGATTGGAACAGAAAATCAAGAGCACGTTTAACAGTGCAGTCGATGATTGATGCAGGCATTAAACAAGACGATGGTAAGGATTTTCAACTTCCAGACGACCCTGGTCCTAAAATTAGTCTTAAAGATGGTATTAATCTTTGGAAAAAAGACTTGAAAGAATACGGGTATAATCAGGGTTTTGTTGTGCGCTAGACTTATGCACTTTAGGTCTGTAATCCAAAGGAAAAGTCGCTAGCAGCCGATCGTTCGTCTATAAATCTCGTACATTCCTTTAAAAATCAAATTTGGATCGTAATAATCAATAGTTTCAACGTCTTTTTCAAAAAGTCGTCCCAAGCCGCCTGTAGCAACAACCTTAAAAGGCTCATTTATTTCTATTTTGAATTGCTCAATCGTGCGCTCAATTCCACCCAAGAAGCTGTAATACAATCCAGCTTGCATAGCTGGACGAGTTGATTTTGTAAGAACGGATTTAGGGCGAGAAATCTCAACTTCTGGAAGCTGAGCAGTATTATCCCATAGAGCTGCAGCCGCCGCACTAATTCCCGTGCAAATAAGTCCGCAAGTAATTGCTCCGCTTTTATCAACGTAGTTATAGGTTGTAGCTGTGCCAAAATCTATAACTAATACGGGGCCACTGTATTCGTAAAACGCGCCAACACAATCCGCTAAGCAGTCTGCTCCCAAAGAGCGTGGCTCGTCGATGCGAATATTTACGCCAGTTTTTACGCCAGGGCCTACAATCATAGGGTCGATTTGCAAAAACTTAACAATGCTTGCGCGAAAAGAGTGCATAACCTTTGGGACAACCGAAGCAACAATAACATCTTCAACATCGTTTACGCTAAAACCGCTAAGATTTAAGAATTGCGTAATCATAATGCCGTATTCGTCGGAAGTGTGATTTGCTTTTGTAGTCATTCTATACGTGCCAACAATCTTGCCGTTCTCCAAGAATCCAAGCACAATATTCGTGTTGCCAATGTCTACTGCTAAAAGCATATTCGCCTCCGTTGCGTTTGTTGCGTGTTGCCAAACTTAAGTATTCGCATCTTTAGAGCAATACTACATTAATGCTAAGTCCGTTGCGTTCAATTTGATTGTTTGTGCTTGCTGCTTTAGAAAATCGCATAAAAGTGTGGCGGTGTAGCACAGTAGGTGATAAAGTCGAAAACAATGGCAGCGAGGCTAGAAAGGAAATGTAAATGATAAATCGTCAAGCAATATTGCACCGACCACTTTCACAATATGCGTATTCTACGGCAGAATATTGTTTAACAATTCGCTTGCGTGCGGCAAAGAATAATCTTTGTTCATGCGTTTTGCATTACGGAAATCGCGTCGATTTGACTCCGTTAGATCAGTTCTGCACGCTGAAAATGGAAAAGATTGCAAGCGACGATTACTTTGACTACTATGAAGCAAACATAAGCAGCGATTTAGATAGAGTTTGTTATTACTTTGAGATGCAAGATGCGGATGAGCGCTTGTATTTGTACGCCGATACTATTGCGACTGATTTTCCAGAAGATTGTACAGAAGTCTACCAGTTCCCATTTATTCGCCGCGAGGAGATTAGCGACGTTCCTAATTGGCTTAAAGAGGCTGTTGTTTATAACATTTTCCCAGATAGTTTTGCAGATTCTAAACGTGGCATAAGTTGCGAGGCAAAAGATTATTTTGATGAGAAAACTGGCCAAACTTTACACACTCGTTTAGGTGGAACCATTAGAGGAATAATCGAAAATCTTGATTATATTGAGGATTTGGGCTTTAATTGCTTGTATTTAAATCCTATTTTTAAAGCTGCAGAATACCATCGTTACGATCTTCTTGACTACTACCATGTTTGCCCTAATTTAGGAACGGACGACGATTTTAGGGAGCTTGTTAGCGAGGTTCATAATCGCGGCATGCACATAATTATTGACGGCGTTTTTAATCATTCTAGTTGGTATTTCTTCGCGTTTGACGATGTTGTTAAAAATGGCGAAAATTCGCGATACAAGGATTGGTTCTATGGATTAAAGTTCCCTGTTAAGCGCCCCGAAGATGGTAAGCGCCCAAGCTACACGTGTTTTGCGTATGAGCGTAAAATGCCAAAGCTCAATACTTCTAATCCCGAAGTTCGCGACTATTTTATGGACGTTTGCCGCTATTGGCTTGAAGATTTTGATGTTGACGGTTGGCGTTTGGATGTTGCGAATGAAGTTGATAAAGACTTTTGGCGTGCCTTCCGCTCTGTTGCTAAAAAGACTAAAAAAGATAGTGTGCTAATTGCTGAGATTTGGGAGAATTCTGAGCGTTGGCTACAAGGAGACATGTTTGACTCCACTATGAACTACGAATTCCGCAAAGTTTGCCGCGATTTCTTTGCTTTTGGCAAGATTAATGCGCGCGAGTTTAATAGTCGATTTGTAGATATGCTTTTAAGATACCCATTCCCGATTGTTCAAGGTCAATTGAATTTGCTTGATAGCCATGACGTTAGTCGCTTTAGAAGCTTGTGTGCTCAAAGCTCTTCGGAAGCTTGCGACTTTTCTACGGCAGATAAGCGATTCCGCTTGGCTGAGCTTTGTTTGCTTACATCTGTTGGAGCCCCAAGCGTGTTCTATGGTGATGAGCTTGGTGTAATTGGTTTTGAAGAGTGTGATTATCGAGCGCCTATGCCTTGGTCAAATCCTGTCAGCGATAATCGTGATTTATTCCGCGAACTTATAAAATTGCGTAAAAATAACGATTGCTTTATTCATGGTAATTTTAGAGTTCTTGACTATGATGAGCGCGGAAAGTTTGTGTTTGCGCGAGAAACTGACTCTAAGCGTGTTGTTGTAGCTTTAAATGCGTTTAATGAATCTAACGATTCGTTTAGTGCTTTGCCTGATTGTAAGCCGATTATTAGCTACAATTATGATGCTCAAAATCAATCTCTTGGAGCTTTTGGATACGCGATTTTTGAAGTAAAATAGCGATTTATTAGCGATTTTACTGGCGATTTAATCAATAAAAGTGGCACTTAATCAAGTTATTTAAGTGCCACTTTAATTTACAAACGCAAGATATCTATAAGCTTAAGAAAAGCTGGTGTATTCTAGTGTCTTCATCAAGCTCTGGGTGGAAAGCTGTTCCGATTTGATTTCCTTGGCGCGCGGCAACAACGTTGCCATCTACAGTTGCAAGAGTTTCTGCATTCGACCCGACTTGCACAATATAAGGCGCGCGAATAAATGTCATCGGCACTTTGCCAAGATTTCCAAACTCAGATTCGTAGTGGAAGCTTCCAAGCTGGCGGCCGTAAGCGTTGCGCTTAACTGTAACGTCTAGCGTGCCAAATCCGCTAACTTCGTTACCTTCCACGTTTTTTGCAAGCAAAATCAAGCCTGCACAAGTGCCAAGAACTGGCATTCCGCTTGCAATCCTCTCACGCAAAGGCTCGAGCATATTTTGCTCTTTGAGAAGCTTCGATTGCACAGTGCTTTCGCCGCCCGGTAAAACAAGGCGGTCAAAAGACTGCTCCAAGTCGCGCGCTTGACGAAGCTCAATAACGTGTGCGCCTAATTTTTCAAGCATTAAGCGATGTTCAAGAAAAGCACCTTGAACAGCTAAAACTGCTACAGTATGCGAGCAATTATTTGTATTGATAGGTGAGTTTGCCAAAATAATTCGCCTCAATTACTCGCCGCGATTTGCCATTAAAAGCTTGATTTCCTGCTCGTTAATACCAACCATCGCTTCGCCCAAATTCTCGGAAAGCTTAGCAATCATTTTAGCGTCTTTGTAATTAGTCACAGCCTTAACTATTGCAGCAGCGCGCTTTGCTGGATCTCCAGACTTAAAGATGCCAGAGCCAACAAAAACGCCTTCTGCACCAAGCTGCATCATTAAAGCAGCGTCTGCAGGGGTTGCAACACCGCCAGCTGCAAAGTTTACAACAGGAAGTTTGCCATTTTGTGCAACGTACTTTACAAGATCGAAAGGCACGCGCAAAGTCTTAGCTTCCTCAAAAAGCTCATCTTCGCGCATGCTTGTAAGCTTGCGTATTGCGGAATTCATCATGCGCATGTGGCGCACAGCTTGAATAACATCTCCAGTTCCAGGCTCGCCCTTTGTGCGAATCATGGAAGCACCCTCGTTAATCCTGCGCAAAGCTTCTCCCAAATCTTTTGCACCGCAAACAAATGGAACTGCAAAATCGCGCTTGTTAATGTGGTAAACGTCGTCTGCTGGGCTAAGCACTTCGCTTTCGTCAATGTAATCAATCTCAATAGCCTCAAGCACCTGCGCTTCAACAAAGTGACCAATACGGCATTTTGCCATAACAGGAATAGACACAGCTTCCTGAATGCCGTGAATCATAGCTGGGTCGCTCATTCTAGAAACTCCGCCAGCCGCGCGAATATCGGCAGGAATACGCTCCAACGCCATTACAGCGCAAGCTCCAGAATCTTCAGCAATTCGCGCCTGCTCCGGAGTAGTAACATCCATAATCACGCCGCCCTTAAGCATTTGTGCAAGCTGGCGATTTAGAGCAGTGCGGTCTTGGCTGCCGTTATTTTGCGGATCCGAGGATTCGTTTACTGTTACCGTAGTATTCAAGTTCTCTGCCATTATTCCTCGCTTTTTACTAAACCTATTAAACGCATTTTTATGTTGTACATTGTTATACTACACATTTTCATGCATCTATTAAACGTATGTATTTTGTTAATATGCAAGCTAGCGTGATTCTAATCTTTTTAGGATTTTGCGCACGTTTGCAAGTTTACGTCTGTTGGCATTTAACCACATTCGTAGGATATATGGTAATAAAATAGGCTTAAAATATATGAAAAATCATGCAAATATGCAATGTGTTGTTTAGACTCACCGCATATTCGTTTGACTTGTGAATCGGATACGATTGTGTTTGCCGTTGACTTTATGGTTGCGAAAGTTGCAGCTAGATAAAGCGACGAGCTGTAAAACAGAATAAATATAAATTAAATATAAATAATGTATCTAATTACAATCCAGAAAGGTTTGTTGAATGGATAACAAAGAACCCAAAGATGGCGCGTACAATAACGACGCGACCGATAAATTCTATGGGCAAGAAAACGCAGAGCAATCGCAATTTAGTTCTAGTACAGATGCTTCGCTTAACGCTGCGTCTAAAAGGGGATATAAAACTAATAAGCGTGGTTTAGGAAAATTCTGGCTTGTTTCTGTAGCAATCGTAGTAATTGCAGTGGTTAGCGCTATTATTGCAACGTGTACAGGTTCACAAAAAAATCCCGCAAGTCAAACATCTTCTACACAAGTATCAAATAAAACTGTGTCAATTGGACTAAAACTTGCTCCTACAAATCTCGATATTCGCAATCAATCTGGCTCTTCCTTGGAACAGTTATTGATTGGAAACGTGTATGAAGGTCTTGTAGCTAGAAATACTAAAAATCAGGTTGTTCCATCCCTTGCAAAGAGTTGGGAAATAAGCAAAGATGGCTTAAAGTACACGTTCCACATGCGTAAGGGAGTCGTGTTTTCTAACAAGCACAGGCTTACTGCAAAAGACGCTGAGTGGTCTTTTAACGAGCTTGTTGCAAAGAAATATCGCGGATCAAACATGGTTGGAAAAGTTGAATCCGCTAAAGCTAAAGATGATTACACGTTTGAAATCAAGCTTAAAGAGCCAAACGCAAAGCTTTTGTGGGCGTTGTGCTCTAGAGCTGGCTTAGTCTTCGATAAGCTTGCGAATTATGATGCTAAAACTCAAGCTGTTGGATCTGGCCCGTATTTGGTAGAAAAGTTTGTGCCGAATGACCGTGTTGTGTTAAAGGCAAATCCGTGCTACAAGGGTATTAATAAGCCTAGAACATCAAAAGTTGTTGTTCGCTATTTTGTGGATGATGTTGCTGCTGTAGATGCGCTTTCTTCTGGAGCTGTTCAAGCTTTGGCGCCTATTTCAGGTCAGCTTGCTAAGACTTTTAAAGCGGATGCAAAGCGCTATGTTGTTAAAGCTGGAAACAGTACCGATAAATTTGTGCTTGCTATGAACATGAATGGTGAGCGGACTAAAGATAAGCGCGTGCGCCAAGCGATTCGATATGCTATTGACCATAAGCAGATTATTGCTTCACGCGGCGGTACGGATGCTTTGCTTGGTGGACCGATTCCTTCTCTTGACCCAGGTTATGAGGATTTGACTAATATTTACACTCATGATGTTAAGCGCGCTAAGTCATTGATGAAGGAGGCTGGTTTCAGCGAATCAAATCCTTTGCATCTTTCGCTTACATACCCGAATATTTATGGAACGCAACTTGGTGACCAGTTGAGGTCTCAGCTAAAGAAGATTGGCATTGATCTGAAGGTAAACATTGTAGAATTTACTACTTGGCTTCACGACGTTTATAACAATAAAAACTACGATTTGTCTATGGTAGATCACAATGAAAGCCATGATTTTGGCCAGTGGGCAGATCCTAAATATTACTATGGTTACAACAATAAGCAGGTTCAGGATTTGTATGCTAAGGCAATGCTTTGCGCGAATACTAAGGAGTCTAATAAGCTTCTTGCCAAGGCTGCGAGAATTGTTAGCAAGGATGCTCCTGCAGATTGGTTGCTTAATTATAAGGTTGTTACAGCTAAGGTAAAGAATCTTGAAGGCATGCCTTTTGATATTAATCAAGTTCTTTTGCCGCTATACAACTTGCGACTTAGCTGATTTGCTCTAAATTCTCCCGAGAATGTTGCTGATTTACGGCATGTTGGACTACAAAGTGCGGAGATAGTTGACGGGTTTTGTAGCTCAAGATGGTGCATAGAGCTACAAAAAGCGGAGTTAATGCGGAAATTTTCGGAAAACATTAAATTAAGTAAGGGGTTTGTATGAAGCGCATGATTCTTCGACGCATCACGTTGTTTTTTGTAGCGCTGCTATTTATTTCTGCAATCGTATTTCTTGCTCTTAGAGTTTTACCTGGAGACGTTGCTCAAGTTATGGCTGGCTTAAACGCGCCAGATGGAAAAGTTGAGCAATTAAGACGCGATTTAGGATTAAACAAGCCCCTTTTCGTTCAATATTTAGAGTGGATTTTTGGCGTTTTTAGAGGCGACTTTGGTGTTTCAATGCTCACTGGTCGCTCCGTTGCATCCACTATTGCTATGCGTGCTAGTATAACTTTTCCACTTATTTTCCTTGGACTTTTAATTGCGCTCGCAATTGGTATTCCTCTTGGATGCTTGCAAGTTTTGCATTCTGGCAAGGCTTCGCAAGTAGTCGCAAGGTTTTGTGCTATTACAGCAGGATCTGTCCCAGCTCTTTGGGGTGGAATGATTTTAATCATGATTTTTGGCAAGGGTATTGGTTTGGTGGAGCTTTTCCCTACTCAAGGTTTTCCAACAGATGGTTGGCGTGATTTTGGTAGTGCGTTTTTGTCTTTGATTCTTCCAGCGCTAACAGTTGGCATTATTGTTGGATCTGGTTTTATGCGTTACACTGCAGCATCGTTAGAACAGATTTCTAATAGCGATATTGCTTTGCAGACTATGGCTTGTGGAATGACTAAAAAGCAAATGATTTGGAGAGTCGGCTTGCGATTAGCGTTGCCGCAGCTTGTGTCTATAATCGGCTTGACTTTTGCGCACATGATTATGGGCGTAATGGTTATTGAAAATCTGTTTTCGCTTCCTGGAATGGGTATGGGTCTTGTGCGCGATGTTGGTTTGCGAGATCTTATATCTGTTCAAGGCAATCTTTTTATGCTTTCTGCATTGTTCTTGCTTGTTGGGTTTGCGATTGACGTGTTGCATCGTTTGTTGGATTCAAGACTTAGCCAAGATTCAAGTGGGGAGTGATTCAAGCAATGATTAAGTTTTTAAGCCGCATTTGGCGCGGAATTATTGGAAAATTTGTTTGTATTGTTTTGTGCTTGTGGATTTTTGTAGCTGCGCTTTCTTTTGTGTGGACGCCTTATTCTCTTCTAGAAACAAACGGATACCAGGTATGGCAAAAGCCTTCGCTAAAGCATTGGCTTGGCACAGATGGCACGGGTGCAGATATGCTTAGTTGGCTTATGGCTGGTTCTAGAGTAGAGATTTTGCTTGTTATTTCAACAATTGTGATTGCAAGCGTTGTTGGGTTTGTGATTTTAAGCTTTACGATTTGCCGTGTTCAAAAAATTCGTTCCGTAAGCATTATGGCAGTAGATGCTTTAATTTCCATTCCAACGGTTTTGATTGCGCTTATGCTTGCTGTGCCTCTTGGAGCGTCCGTTCTTGTAATCATGCTTGCATGCGGATTCGGCTACGGCTTAAATCTTGCGCGTATTTTACGTCCAAGTGCTGTTCTTGTTCTTAAGTCTAACTATGTTGATTGCGCGATTTCTAATGGCGCTAGCAGAAGTTACGTTTTGCTAAAGCATGTTCTTCCTAATATTTTGCCAATTGCTTCCGTTCAGCTTTCGCTTTCTGCAGGAACTGTTATTTTAGCGGAAAGCGGATTGACTTATCTAGGTGTTGGTGTTCCTTCGGGAGTGCCGAGCTGGGGTCGTGTTCTTTCTACTTCGGTTACTTTGATTCACGTTTATCCGCTTGCGGCTCTCTGGCCTGGTCTTGTTGTTACTTTAACAGTTTTGGCTCTTAATCTTTTTGGCGATGTTTTAAGAAGTGTTACAAATCCAGCAAATAGGGAGTCTAAGAATGAGTCTTGATATAAAAGGATTATCTCTTAGCATTGGATCTTCGCGCATTTTAAGTGATGTTTCACTTAACGTTAAAGATGGTGAGCGCGTTGGGTTAGTTGGATCTTCTGGCTCTGGTAAATCAATGCTTTTAAGAGCTGCGATTGGCCTAGTTCCGTCTAATTGCAAAATCACTGGCTCTTGCCATGTTGGCAATGCCCAAACTGTTGGCGCTAACGATTCTGCGCTTGCAAACATTCGTGGCAAGTATGTTGGCGTTGTTTTTCAGCAGGCGGATCGTGCTCTTAACCCCGTTATGAGTGTTAGCGAGCAAATCGCATTACCTCTTAGGCTTCATTACAATTTAGACGAAGACGATATTCAAAATCGCGTTAAAGTTATGCTTGAAAAAGTTGGTTTAGGCGCGAATATTTTGAATAAGCGCACTTTTGAGCTTTCGGGCGGGCAAATGCAACGAGTTGGAATTGCTACAGCGCTTATAACTTGCCCTAAGTTGATTCTTGCAGACGAGCCGACTACTGCTCTTGATTCTGTTACGCAAAAAGATGTTGTAAATATGCTCACTTCTTTAGTTGATAATATGGGCGCTTCAATGCTTTTTGTTACTCACGATTTTTCGGTACTTTCTCGCGCTGCTACTCGTTGCTATGTTTTGGATTCTGGGCGATTAGTCGATAGTGCGCGTGTTGGTGAATTGCTAGAAAATCCTAAGGTGCGCTCTACTAAACAGCTTGTTCTTGCGGCGCGCGCTTTAAGTCTTAGTAAAAATGATTTAAGTTTAGATAATAATGATCTAAGCCTTGACTGTAAAAGCGATTTAAATAAGAATGATTCTTCTAAAGATGATTGCATTTTTAAAGCTAAAAACATTCACGTTGTTTTAGGAAGCTCAAAGACTCGGGTTGAAGCATTAAAAGGAGTTGATTTTAATCTTAGAGTTGGCGAATCTTTAGCGCTAATTGGCGGATCTGGAAGTGGTAAAACAACTTTGATTCGTTCTTTGCTTGGATTGCAAGAAATAAGCGAAGGAAGAATAGAGTATTGCGGAAAAGTTGTTGAAACTGCTAAAAATGCTAAAAAATTAAGTTTAAAAGACTCTGCTTACGTAAATATGAGAAAACAATGTTCGCTTGTATTTCAGCATCCTTTTGCAGCTTTAGACCCGCGTTGGACAGTTAGAAAAAGTGTTTCTGAGCCGCTTGAAATATGGCGTAAAAACATGAGTTCTGATTCAAATACTGTTGATTCAAATACTGTTGATTCACATGTTATTGATTCTAAAGTAGATGATGTTTTGAATTTAGTTGGATTAAATCCTAATGTTTTTGGCAAAAGATACCCTTGCGAGCTTTCGGGTGGGCAAGCTCAATGCGTTGCGATTGCGCGCGCGCTGATCAATAATCCTAGAGTTTTGGTTGCAGATGAGCCAATGAGCGCAATCGATGTTGCTGAGCGCACAAGAATTTTAGATGCTTTTAATGTGATTCGTGCAAATCGCCCTAATATGGCGTGCGTATTCGTTAGCCACGATCTTGGTATGATTCAGCATTTGGCGTCTAGTGTTGTTGTTCTAAAAGATGGCGTTGTTGTTGAATCTGGGAATGTAAGTCAAATTTTAACTAATCCAAAACATAGCTACACGCGTGAACTTATTGATGCTGCTACTTTGTAAGTCTGTATCGGTAAGTCTTGCAAGTTTGTAAGTAATAAGCTTTGTAAGTCAATAAAAAATATCTTTTAAATTCGCGTTTATGTGTGTTTGGCAAGAATAGCGTCTAATATTATTTAGTAATCGTTATTTATGCATATTTACGCATACATTTTGCGCATGTATTACAAGTTAGGAAAGATAAAATGAGCGAAAATCAAAACAATCAGCCGACTCCTCGTCCAGAAAGCTTTGAGCTTGATCACACTAAAGTTAAAGCTCCATATGTTCGCTATATTGACACTCAAAAAGGTCCGAATGGAGATGTTATTTCTAACTACGATATTCGCTTAACTCAGCCTAACCAAGAGGCTATTCCTACGGGCGCTTTGCATACGATTGAGCATACGATTGCTGTTCTTTTGCGTCAGCGCATTGAAGGTTACATTGATTGCTCTCCATTTGGTTGCCGTACAGGATTCCACCTTTTAACTTGGGGCACTCATAGCACGGAAGATGTTGCGCGCGCGTTGAAGGAATCGCTTGAATTTATTGCGTACAAAGCTACTTGGGAAGATGTTCCAGCTACAACTATTGAGTCTTGCGGAAACTACCGCGATCATAGTTTGTTTGGAGCGCGTCAATGGTGCAAAGATATTTTAGACAAGGGCATTAGCTCCGATCCTTTTGAGCGTAAGATTGTGTGACTTGTTGCGTTCGTTTGTGTAATACTGTAGAATCGCCATATTCTAAGCATAGGGGGGTGTATGTGTGAAATAAGATTGAGGAAAGCATCTCTTAGCGATCTAAAAGATATTGAAAATATTTATGAGAGAGCAAGAGTATTTATGGCAAATAATGGCAATCCTCATCAATGGGGAGATCGTTTTCCTCTAACATCTAGTGTTATAGAAGATATTCGTTTGAACCGTTTTAATCTTCTTGTAGACACGGACCCAGATTTTGGCAATGAGCGCATTTTGGCGCAATTTGCACTGTGCGAGGGCCTTGATGAAGTCTACGCAAAGATTGACGGAGCGTGGCTAGATGACGTTTTGCCATACGTTACAATCCATCGACTTGCATCTTCGGGAGTCAAGCCAAAAATGGCAAGAGAGTGTTTAAAATGGGCTAAGCTCAACTACTCTAATGTTAGAATCGACACTCATCCCGACAACTTGATTATGCAAAAAGTTATTTTGCGAGAAGGCTTTAGCAAGTGTGGTCTTGTTGTGATTCCAGATCGCGCGCATAGTGCAACTAGAATCGCGTATCAATGGTTGCGCTCACATAATCATGTAATACGGTATTAGCGGTATTAGGTGTATTTGCTGTATTTGCAGTATTAAAATGTAAGTCAAAATTAGTTGCAGATATAGTAGACAAAAAATAAATATAAAAGTCAAAACTGAACATAAAGCTAAAAACTAAAAGTAAAGGCGTGAGATATGTGTAAAAATTCGAGTATACAAGCGATTTTGCAAGAAAACTACGCTCGCGCCTTAAGTACATACCCGGGTCAGGTAATCGTTGATTTAAAAGCGCTCAGGGATAATATGCGAACGCTGATTGAGCGTGTTTCTAAAGATTTGCAGCCTGGGCAAAAGTCGCCAGCAGTTATGGGAGTTGTTAAAGCAGACGCTTATGGTCACGGGCTTATTCCTAGTGCGCTCGCAGCTCTAGCAGGAGGAGCAACTTGGCTTGGCACAGCTCAGCCTTACGAGGCTTTGCGACTTCGCGCGTGTGGAATTGATTCAAGCAGATGCCGTATTCTTACGTGGCTTACTAGCGCTCCAACGTCTCTTTTTGCTGATTTAATAAACGCGGATATTGATATTTCTGTTGGCTCGCTTGATTCTATTGATGCTGTTGCGCTCGCTGCTAAATCGGTTGGCGCCGCTGCGCGCGTACACGTTAAGGTAGATACAGGATTTGGCAGAAACGGTTTTACGCCTGCAGGCTTTAGTGATGCTTTAGAAAAACTTAGTGAATATTCTAGCCAGGGATTAATCGAAGTTATTGGGCAATGGAGTCACTTGGCTGTTGCTGATTGCCCAGACGTTCCAGAGTTTGTGTCGTCTACAGATAGGCAAATTGAGCAATTCCACGATTTTACTCGCAGAATGTGCGAAGCTGGTTTGGAGCCTAAAATCCGACATTTGGCTAATACGGCTGCAACTCTTAACAGACCAGAGATACGATTTGAGCTTGTTCGCCCAGGAATTGGATTGTACGGATACGAGCCAGACCCCGTTATGGGAGTGCCTCAAACTTACGACTTGCGTCCAGCTATGACTTTACAAGCGCAATTAGGAACAGTTAAATCTGTAGAAGCAGGTCACGGCATTTCGTACGGCCGCACGTATTTAACGCCAGACAATACAAGCACAGCAATCGTTCCACTTGGCTATGCGGATGGCATTTTGCGCGCCGCTAGCGGATACGATATGCAAGGATCTCGACATGTTGATAAGCCTGGAGGACCAGTGCGCGTGGAAACTAATAACGGTGTTAGGATTTTGCATGTTTCGGGGCGCGTTTGCATGGATCAATTTATTGTTGACTTAAAAGGCAGTGCTAAAGAGCTTGGGATTAAAGAAGGAGATACAGTCAGGCTTTTTGGGCCAGGCAGAGGTATTGAATATGCGGAGCCGACGGCAGACGATTGGGCGGAAGCTGCAGGAACAATAAGCTACGAGATTATGACTGGGATTGGTCCTAGAGTTCCTCGATTGTATAAGAATGCTTACGAAGTTTTGCCTAAAAAAGACATAAAAATGTTGGATGAAAAAAGCTTAATCTAAATATTTTGTGATTTGCGGCTTGCGATTAGTTGAAGAGGTTTTTAATGTGTAACGATGTGATTACTTCCGATAACGAAGTTGTTGGCGAATACAGCTTGCACGATACTGAGAGATGGGCTAGCGAGCCTCATCACACGCGCGCTCGCACTCCGTTTGAACGAGACAGAGCCAGAATAATCCACTCTTCAGCGCTTAGAAGACTCGGCGCTAAAAGCCAAGTGCTTGTAGCAGGCTCCGACGATTTTGCTCGAACGCGCTTAACGCACACGTTGGAAGTTGCGCAAATTGGTCGCCAGATTGCTTCGATGCTTGGCGCGGATCCAGATGTTGTAGATTGCGCTTGCTTAGCTCACGACTTAGGTCATCCTCCTTTTGGTCATAATGGCGAGCGCGCGCTTGCTCAAATCGCCAGCAATATTGGTGGTTTTGAAGGAAATGCTCAAACTCTTAGACTTTTAACGCGTTTAGAGCCTAAAGTTTTTAGAGAAAATGGCGCTAGTGCAGGCGTAAACCTTACGCGTGCAAGCTTGGATGCTGCTGTTAAATATCCTTGGGGTTTTGATGAAGCAAAAGCGCACGATAAAGGCGAGCGTGACTTAAAATTCTGCGTTTACCCAGACGATAGGGAAGTTTTTGATTGGCTAAAGTCTGGCTCTCCTCGCGAATTAAAGCCTATGGAATGCCAGATTATGGATCTTTCCGATGATATTGCATATAGTGTTCACGATATTGAAGACGCGATTGTGACTGGCGCTTTTAATACGGAGCTTGTTTGGGATTCAAGCGTTGCGGATCAAGTTGTTCAAGAAGCTCATAATTGGTATGGCAGCCAGTGGGATGCGGATAGTCTTTTGGCTGCTTTTAAGCGTTTGCGTGCTCTTAACATGTTCCCTGATTCTTATGACGGTTCTAGAAGGTCGCTTGCGCATTTAAAGAATATTACTAGTGCTTTAATTGGCAGGTTTGCAAGCTCAGTTGAGAGAGCAACTCGAGAAAAATATGGGAGCGGTGCTTTGATTCGCTACCGCGCAAATGTTGTTATTCCGCCAGAAACATCTTACGAGATAATCGTTCTTAAAAGCTTGGCTGTGCATTTTATAATCCAACCTAGAGAGCGCGAGTTTTATAGGCGTGAGCAAAAGATTCTAACGGATTTGGTTGAAGTTTTTATGAGCAAGTCTCCAAGAGCGCACGATGCTATGGAAGCTGTGTTTATAAGTGATTGGAATACTTGCTCTAGCGAAGGCGAGCGTTTAAGAGTTGCGATTGATCAAGTTGCAAGTCTTACAGATGGATCGGCTACAGCTCTTCATGCCGCTTTGTGCTAAATTTGCATTTATCTTGCGCGAGTGTTTTATAGCCGCTGGCTTGCGATAAGCTAGAGATTATGGCTGGAATGATTGTAAAAGAAGACGTTGAGCGTGTGCGCGCTGCTGCAGATTTGTACGATATTGTATCTGCAACTGTTACGCTTAAGCCTTCTGGAACGGGTACTTTTGTGGGGCTTTGCCCGTTTCACGATGAAAAAACGCCTAGTTTTAGCGTTCGTCCAAGCTTAGGTGTCTGGCATTGCTTTGGTTGCGGTGCTGGTGGAGATGTTTTTAAGTATGTTGAGCAAAAAGAAAACATTGATTTTCGCGAGGCAGTAGAACTGTTGGCAGATCGATACCACGTTGAAGTTCATTATGACCAATCGCAAGCTGGTAAAGATAGTGCTCACGCAGGTTCTAAGCGTGCTCGTCTTATAGAAGCAAATGAGGAAGCTCAGCGTTTTTTCGTGTCCCAAATCAACTCTAAAGAAGCAGCTCCAGCTCGTAGTTTGCTTGCTGGCCGTAATTTTACTCAAGCGCAATGTGAACGTTTTGGTTGCGGATATGCGCCGAATAGTTGGGATACTCTAGTTAGATATTTGTCTAATAAGGGTTTTACTCGTCAAGAATTATTGGACGCAGGTTTAGCGCGCCAAGGTCAGCGCGGAATTTACGATTATTTTCGCGGCAGATTAACGTGGCCTATTCGCGATTCTACAGGCAGAACTTTGGGTTTTGGTGCTAGAAAGCTTTACGACGACGATTCTATTAGCGCAAAATACATTAACACTCCAGACACTGTGTTGTATAGAAAAACGCAAGTTCTTTATGGAATTGACATTGCTAAGTCGAATATTGTTAAAAAGCGTCAAGTTGTGATTGTGGAAGGCTATACGGATGTTATGGCTTGCCATTTAGCTGGTGTAGATACTGCTGTTGCAACTTGTGGAACGGCTTTTGGCGCGGAGCATGCGAAGATTATTCGCCGTCTTATTGCAGACGATTCTTTGGGAGCGATTCAGCTTGTGGGGCCTGTAAAAGTAGAAGGTCAAAAAGTTAGTTCGCGTATTGTTTTTACTTTTGATGGGGATGCGGCTGGCCAGAAAGCTGCGTTACATGCTTTTGGCTTAGATTCAGCGTTTTTGACACAGACTTTTGTTGCTGTTGCAGATAACAACTTAGACCCTTGTGATTTGCGTATTCAAAGGGGAGACGAGGCTGTTCGTTCTTTGATTGCGCGCGCTAATCCTCTTTACGATTTTGTAATTGACACTGTTATTCGTAAGTTTGACACGTCTTTTGCAACAGGGCAGATGGGTGCTGTTAAGGCGGTTGCTCCTCTTGTTGCGCAAATTCGAGATAGGTCTTTGTTGGACTTGTACACTAGGAAAGCTGTTAGAAATATTGGTGTTGATTTAGACGTTATGCGTAGGGAAGTGGAGTCTGCTAGAAGGCGATTGCACGTTGCAGACGATGACGCTTATTCTAAAAGCTATTCTTCTATCGTTTCCGCGGATTCTCGCGTATTTGATCAGCGTTCTCAAAGCATGAATGAAGCTGCTATAAAAACAGCTATGTCTAGGAGTGCGTACAAAAATCAAAGCTATTATAAGGTTGACGATTCAGTGTTTATGTGTGAGCAGCAATTTATGGCTGTTCTTATGCAATCTCCTTTAGCGTTTAACAGTCAGCTTTTTGCTCAGCTTACTTTGAATAATTTTATTACGCCAGTTTTTAGAACGCTTTTTCAGGCTTTTGTGGCAGCTGGGGGATTGCCTACTTCAAATGTAAGTCAAGGATTGTGGCTTCATATTATAACTAAAGCTGCTGGCCCTATGTTAGAAGGTGTTATTAACGAGCTTTCTGTAATGCCTCTTCCATTGTCTTTTAATAAGGGCTTAAGTGGGGCCTCTTCGCTTAACTCGTCGGCTGCTTACGACTATGGTGGCGAAGGCACTAAAGGCGGGCCATCTGATCTTTTGCGCGTTCCTAGTGAAGAAGAGCAAAAATATGCAAACGAGTTGCTTATTAAACTTCTAGACGTTGGTTTTATGCGAAAAATTGGAGCTTTTAAAGTTCGTATGAGTAAGCTTCCTGATGGTCAAGAAAAGCTTAATCTTTTAGGTCAAATCACTAAAATGGAAAGCGCTCGAAAAAACCTTCAGTCGCAAATTCTATAAGATGTATCAGTATTGTATTTACATCTTAATGCTGTTTACTTTGCTTTTTAACGTTTCTTATTTTTATATTTTGGTATGTATTTGTGGAATGCTTGGAGTGTATGTGATGAAATAATCCACACTGCAGATTTAACTGCAATGTGGATTATTAAATTAATAAATTAACAATATTTTATTATTAATCAAGTTGCTCTCTGTATATAGCACTTGCTATAGAACACGTTGGATCTATAAATGGAATCAGAGTGGATTGGAAAGCATGATAAGCGTCTGATTTTCCTGGCCATACAGTATTTAAAACATTGTTTTTATCATCGAGTTGATGGAACCACGAACCGTTAGCATGATCAATGACTGAGTGGTCTAGATATTTGCAGAATTCTTTATACCAAGTAGCATATTGCTTATTTTTAGTGATTCTGTAAAGTGTTGATGATGTATTAATGGCTTCTGCTAGTGTCCAATGCATACGGTCGTGGACTATAGGCTTTCCATTCCAGTCTGTTGTGTATACGATACCTGGTTGTCCGTCAGCATTCCATCCATCTTTTAATGCTTGGTTAAACAAATTTTCTGCAGCGTTTAATGCTTCTCTTTGCTGTTTGCAATCTTCCTTATAGTAACTGTATGCCCATTGGAGTATTAATCTTGACCATTCGATTCCATGACCTGGTGTTGCGCCGTATGGTTTAAATTGGTCATCTTTTTTGTCTTTATTATATTCTAAGTCTGCTTGCCATTGATCGTTGAAATGTTCTGGTATTCGCCAATTGTTGTTAGATGCCCAATTGATTACGTGGCTGATTATGCGCTTTGCTCGTTCTCTATATTTTTCATCTCCTGTGCTATCAGCTACTGCAAGAAATGCTTCTGTTGTATGCATGTTTGCATTAAGCCCGCGATAAGAATCAAGCTTATTGAAGCTTGTATCCCATGTATCTACTGTTAAACCTATTTCATTATTCCAGAAGTATTTATCGAATACTTTTAATGCATCTTCTAATAATTGTTTTGCGCGTTCATGTCCTGCTAGTAGTGCGCTTGATGCGGCTAGTATAACGAATGCGTGAGTGTAACAAATTTTGTCTTTTTCAGGTTCTTTGTTCCAACTTACTTGTGGATACCATCCTCCGTGTTCGTTGTCGTGTAAAGGACCTAATAGTCCGTCGAGTCCTCGTTCAACAAGTTGATTCGCTTTTGTGTATCCTAACATTTCTCCTATTGAGTAAACATGAGTCATTCGTGCTGTAATCCATGTTTGTACTCCGCGTGTTTTATCTAGTGATCCGTCTGTGTTGAGCCATCCCGACCCTCCTATTGGTGCTGGGAAGTTTTTTGCGAAATCAAGTAATTGTTTTGTTTGTTCTGCCATGAATATTCTGTTGGCTTGTGTGCCAAACGCATATTTAGTTGTTTCAAAATCTTGCATTATTGTCCTTTCGTAGATTGTAATTTTAAAATTGAATCAACAGAGTCATGTGTTATTTAAATCTGTTGACGAGAGTTTAAAAATTTTAGATTTTTATGTTGAATCCGTAATAATTAAGCAGAAGTTCGCAGAACATCATATTTGCCCAAGAGAACCATGGTCTTGTGAATTGTGTAGAATCGTCCACATTTATTCCCTCATGCATCATATGTGTGCCAGCATCTATGTTTACAAGCGTATTGAGGATTTGTTCTTTTTCTTGTTTATTGTTTGTTGTTAATCCCTGTATACATAATGCGATTGGCCATATGTAGTTTTTAGGTGTATGGTTGGATCCTATGCCTTGTGCTAAAGATCCTCGGTAGTAGTATGGATTTTCTTCGCTTAGAATTGTTTCTCGAGTAGCCAAATATGTTGGATCGTCAATAGCACAATATCCAAGATATGGCGCCGATAATAAACTAGGAACATTGCTATCGTCCATTATTAATTTATTTCCTAGTCCGTCTACTTCGTAGGCCCAGATTTCTTTTCCTTCTGTATTGGTGCATTTTCCGTATTCTATTAATCCTTTTCGAATATCGTTACATAATTTTTCTGCCTTCTGCTTGAGATCTTTATTAGGTATTACATAGGTAAAAATCTTTTGTAAATAGTCGAGTATTACTGTTGCAAACATGTTTGCTGGTACTAGATAGTGGTATGTGCATGCATCATCGCTTGGACGGAATCCAGACCACACCATTCCAGTATTTTTTATTGCTGTTCCGCGTCCATTGTTGATTAATGATTCTGTAGGTATGTCGCAGTTTCGTGTAAAGAAATATGGCGAATTTGCATGGTCTTGTTCAGCTTGAAGTGTATTTAAGATCGTTTTTGCTGCTTGAATGAATGATGAATCAAAATGATCTGTACGGTTTGTATTAAGATAAAAAAGCCATGCTAATTGTATTGGGTAGCATAAAGAGTCCAACTCAAATTTTCTTTCCCAAACCCATGCTGATGAAAAGTCGGATTTGTCACTAGCGTCCCAATGCGCTCCGTTTGGTTCTTCGTTGAAAGCATTGGCATACGGGTCTATGTTTATATAAATGAATTGTTGTTTTAAAACGCCTACTATTGTGTTTGCAATGTTGGGGTCGTTTTTTGCTAAAAGAAGGTAGGGGCGTATTTGTGCGCTTGAATCGCGTAGCCACATTGCTGGTATATCTCCTGTTATAACAAATGTGGTGTTGTTTTCGTGAGTGTTCAATGTGCGAATCCATGTATTAGTTATTGCACATTCAAATGTTTCCGCCCATTTTTTATTTTTAATCCCACAGCATTCGTATACTTTGCCTATCAATTCTTTTATTGATATGGGAAGCGTGTTATTAGGTGTGCAGTTGTTTTGAATAAGTTCCATGTCCAGCCCTTCAATTTAAAGATCGAGATGTAATCCATATTTTTGTAATTACATATGCTTATTTTCTTTGTGTTATCTCTTCAATTATGTCTACCTTCATTGGTGTACTAAACCAGTTTAGTTCATTGTTGGAAAATAGAAAAGAAAATAGTAGTTAATTTCTAAAATTCATTGGCTTGTTTGAAGACACGCCGTTAAGTCCAAAGGTGTACAATGATGCAATGTGAACAAACTAAAGCGCTTTAGATGATTATGATTTCTAAATAAAACCTAATAATCAATAAACGCACTAATTATTATAAACTTCGAAGGAGAGGTTGCCAATGTTCTTATTGCCAAAGCAGCAGCTGGATCGTTGTAATCGTGTAATGCAGCAGCGAGTGAAGCCATACATTCATTCTGTTGTATCGCATTGTAATTTGCGTTCTTATGATATTCCGGGAGAGCCTATCCCTGCTGACTCTTTTATTAAACAAGTGAAGTCTGGATTGATTGACTTTACTCCATTTAACGTTCCTGGTGTTTGGGGAACAACTTGGGGCACAACGTGGTTTGAGATATCAGGGTCGATTGATCTTTCAAAGGTAAAGGGTCGTAAAGTTGAGCTAAATGTTGATCTTGGATGGCTTTCTTCGCGTGGTCCTGGTTTTCAATCAGAAGGATTGGTGTATCGTGCAGACGGTACTGCTATAAAGACAGCTAATCCTCGTAATTCTTGGATTCCATTAATTGATTCAGATGGTACTAGTAATATCGATCTGGATAACGATGGTAATTTTATTCTATACATGGAAGCTGCATCAAATCCATATGTTGAAGGACCTACTCCATTTTCTCCTACGGATTTAGGTGAGTGTGCGACTGGAAATACAGAATGCCAATATATGTTGAAATATGTTGACGTTACCGTTTTTAATCGTAATATTTTTGATTATTATATGGATCTTGAGACTGTAAGTTCTTTGATGCGAGAATTGAATGACGATAATCCGCGTTACTGGAAACTAGCTAAAGCTTTACAGCGCTCCTTAAATGCATATGATGAACATGATTCTTCTACTATTCAAAATGCTCGTAATATGTTGTCTAATGTATTAAGTCAGCCTGCGGCGGCAAGTTCTCTAAGGCATATTGCTGTTGGGCATGCTCATATTGACTCAGCATGGTTGTGGCCTGTGCGTGAGACTCATAGAAAGGTTGCACGCACAGTATCTAACGTTTTAGCTCTTATGGATGAGGATCCTGATTTTACTTATGCTATGAGTTCTGCCCAACAATATGAGTGGCTGGAAAACGAACATCCTGATTTGTTTGAGCGTATGAAAAATAGGATTAAGGAAGGACGTTTTATACCTGTTGGAGGTATGTGGGTTGAATCTGATGGTATGATGCCGTGCGGCGAATCTTTAATTCGCCAGATGACTTTTGGTAAGCGCTATTTTAAGGAACATCTTGGTGTTGAGCCGCATGGCATTTGGCTTCCAGACAGTTTTGGTTATACTGGTGCATGGCCTCAACTCGCTCGTCGCGCTGGTTTTGATTGGTTTTTAACTCAAAAGATTTCCTGGAATGATACCACTAAATTCCCTCATCATTCCTTCCTTTGGGAGGGAGTGGACGGGTCTAGGATTTTAACTCATTTCCCGCCATCTGATACATATTGTTCTCCTGTGAGCATGCATGAGTTGATTTATTCTCAGCGCAATTTCTTGGATAAAGATTTATCTGATCATGCAATATTGTTGTACGGTTTTGGTGACGGCGGTGGCGGACCTACTCGTGAAATGACTGCTCGCATTAGGCGTGATCGCAATTTAGAGGGTGCTCCTAGAGTTGATTTCGGCACTCCTGATGAGTTGTTTGAAAAAATACGCGAAGATATTGTTGATGATTCAAATGGTGATACACCAGTATTCAAGGGTGAGCTGTATTTAGAGTTGCACAGGAAAACTCTTACTTCTCAGCAAGATATGAAGCGTTATTGCCGCATGGAGGAATCATTGTTGCGTGTGGCTGAATATCTTGTTGTTTTAGCTCGAGTGTATGCGCCGGAATATCGTTTCAATAACGATGAGCTTACTAGAATTTGGAAGACTTTATTATTGAACCAGTTCCATGATATTCTTCCGGGTTCTGCTATTGCATGGGTTTGTCGTCAAGCTAGAGAGGAATATCAGAGAGATATTGCTAGGTTACATGAGCTTATAGATGGTTTAGTCAATGCAATACATGATGTTAATCCTGCGATAAAGTTGCTTCGAAATGCGAAAATACTTACGTATGATAGTTCTAGAAAAGGTTCATGGTCACTTTCTAGTGCTGAATCGCATGAACAATTAAAAGCGAAAGAGACGGAAATTCATCAGGGTGATGATGGGATTGTAGAATTAGTTAATAACAGATTGCATATTACTGTTCAGCCTGATGGGACTATAACTTCTATTAAGGATATTGCGTTAAACCGCGAACTTATTCCTAACGGCTCTAGAATGGGACGTTATGAGCTTTTGAAGGATCAACCATTCCATTGGGATGCGTGGGATATTCAGCGTGATGCATTTTTGACTAGTTCTCCTATTGATGACTCGTCAATTGAATCTGTAAGTCATCTGGAAACTGGTGGAGCTATTGTGCAAACGGTTGCTCGTCATGGTTCTGTTGTGATTCATACCGTTATTACTTTGCAACCAGATTCGAAGAATGTTGATTTTAAGGCAAATGTTGAATGGTGTACGTCTGAGCAGTTCCTGAAAGTTGATGTTCCATTATCTGTGTGTAGTATGAAAGCCCAGTATGAGTGCCAGTATGGCTTGGTTGAACGACCAATAGCAAAAAATACTCGTAGTGATGATGCGAAATTTGAAAGTTGCACTCACCGTTTCGTACGTGTTTCTGACTCGTCCTATTCATTGGCTGTTGTGAATGCGTCAACTTATGGTTCTGATGTGAGTCCAATCTGCAAAGATGATATGCTATCATCCAATGGAACTATGGTTCGTTTATCTCTGCTCTCGTCTCCTTTGTATCCAGATCCGCATACTGATCAGGGTTCACATGAATTCGCTTGGTCTGTGGTTGCAGATGCTGATATTGATAGTGTTCTTGAGCAATCTTCTAGACTTAATTCGCCTGTTATACATGAGTTGCCTGATATTTCATCTATTATTTCGTTGTTGAATGTCAGTGGCTCTATTGTAATCGATTGGATTAAACTGGCTGATGATTGTTCTGGAGATATTATTGTTCGGCTTTATGAAGCATCTGGTGGATATGCATATGGTGATATAAGTCTCTCGAAAGATATTTCTAACTGTCAGTTGCAGGAGGTTGACCTTATGGAAGAGCCTAAAATGCATGGTATGAATCATGGTTTGTATTTTGAGAACAATTCATGGCATGTGTCACTTAAGCCGTTCCAGCTGTGTACTATTCGTATTCATCGTGATTAGTACTTATAGTAGTTCGTATTTATTGAGATTGGTGGTATAGGTGGATAATTACATGTCTATGTAATTATTTTGTGATTATGATTGTGTGGCAAATGGTGGATTCTGTTTGTCACACAATCATATGACTCTAATTAATATATAAATCTTTTATAAAAATATTGAATTGTTAAAGGAGGTGTGTTATTCTAACAACTAAAGCGCTTTAGTTAAGCTGGTGATAATTTGGTTTACGCTAAGTCTTGAATAAAGTGCTTCTAGTTAAAATCTCGAAGCTGAGGTGTGGATATCCCTTTTTAAGGCGTATCTTAGTGTCTTTTACTTGAAGATTGAGTTTATTCATAGAAAGGAAAAATGTATGTTTTCAATGAAGAAAATCGCTGCCATTGTAGGCTGTGTCTCAATGGCGCTTGCTGCAACAGCATGTGGAAGCGCGAATAATGCCAATGGAGTAAAAGAGATTACTTTCCAAACTTGGAATCTTAAAAACGAAAAGTATACTCCATACTTTACCTCTCTTATTTCCGAGTATGAGAAATCCCATCCTAATGTAAAGATTAAGTGGGCTGATCAGCCATCTGATGGTTATGAGGATAAACTTTCAACTCAGGCTGCAGCAGGAGAACTTCCAGACATTGTTGACGGTCCAAGCTCTATTCTTTATGGCTTAGCAAAAGCAGGTGCTTTAATTAATCTTTCCAAGAAAGCACCTGAATTGAAGAAAAAGTATTATGAAGGTGCATGGAAATCCTCAGTACTTAAAGGAAATGGTATTGAAGAAGGTTCTTACGGAGTCCCATGGTACGTTAACGATGGTCCAACATATTGGAATACTGAGTTAATGCAAAAATGTGGTCTAGATTCTAAGAAAATTCCTACTACTTGGGATGAATACTTTGCTGCAGGAAAGAAAGTTGCAGCCACTTGCAAAGGTGTTTACCTTGGTACAACAATGGGCAGCAATACTGAAGATTATGTCACTGCTGGTGCACAAATTTTGAATAAAGATCACACCAAGTATATTTTCAACAGTAAAGCTGGCGTGAAGCAATTGCAGAACTTTGTTGATTTGTACAAAGAAGGTGCTATCCCACCTGAGGCTTTGAACTCTTCTTGGAGTCAGCAAGCTGATTTCTTCCAGAGAGGTAACTTAGTTACTATGGGTGGTTCTGCATACTCTGCTGATGGATTTAAGAAGAATGCTCCTGACTTGTATCCTAAGTTGGACGTTGGTCCTCGTATCACTAACGATGGTATTTCTGCTTCGCTTTCTTTCGAGCTCCTTGGAATTAGTTCAAAGTCTAAGTATCCAGATGAGGCTATTGATTTTGCTCGTTTCGTTACCAACGTTAAGAATCAGGTTGATTTCGATAAGAAGGCTGCTGTGTTCCCATCTGCAAAGGGCGGACTTGATGATCCATACTTCAGCAGCTTAGATGACCACACTCTTGAAGGTAAAGCTCTTAAGATTACTCTTGATCAGGTTAGAAGAGGATATTCTTCTCGACCAGCAGAATTTACAGATGCTAATGGTTATGGCAACCTTCAAGCTCAGGCAGCTTTAGCTATGCAAGGCAAGCAAACCGCAAAAGAAGCGCTTGACAAGGCTGCTAAGTTCGCTACCGAAAGGCTACAGCGTTGAGTAATAAGAAACTCTTCGCCAATGGTGAGTCAGAGTCGAATTTCAACTCTGACTCACCTAGGACATTGCAGAAATTAGGCGAATTAGTAAGAAAGCAATGTCATAAAATAAATAAAACTAGCAATGCTGGTAGAAAGAGAAGTATTTTTAAGATTTTAGCTCCATATTTGTTTGTTCTTCCAGCATTTTGTATTGTTTTTGTGTTCATAATAATTGCGGCGTTGCATACTTTTAAGCTTGCTTTTACTAACGCTACTTTATTAAGCGATGGGCATTTTGTGGGTTTAGATAATTTCGTCAGATTATTTAAGGACGAATATTTCGTGACTGCATTAATTAACTCATCGTTGTATGTAGTATGCGTGGTTCCTTTTATGGTTATTCTTCCTTTGATTCTTGCGAATCTGGTAAAAGGAAATTCACGTATTATGGGATTTTTCAGAACATCATTCTACATGCCAGTTGTAATGTCTGCTGTAGTAGTTGGTATGATTTGGACGAATCTCTTAGATTCTAGTGGATTAGTGAACTCTGTTTTGAAAGCAGCACATATAATAGATAGCTCAATACCATTTTTGACTAATCGTTGGGGAATTTTATTTAGCTCAATGTTTGTTACTATATGGTTAGGTTTAGGCTATTACATGGTAATTTATTTGACCGCGCTGGCAAATATTAATAAATCTTTGTATGAAGCTGCAGATCTTGATGGTGCTGGAGCAATACGTAAATTTATTTCAGTTACTATGCCAGGAGTACGTGGAACGATGTGGTTAATTACTATGCTTTCAACGATTTCCGCATTTCGCGTGTTCAATGAAGTCTATGTGTTGACCAATGGAACAGCTGGTCCTGGTGGAATGGATATAACAATGTCCATGTTAATTAAGCGCGAAGGTACTGGAATATATGCTCGTACTGGTTATGCAAGCGCTATATCTCTAGTTGTTCTTGTAATTGTTAGTACCTTCCTAATTATTCAAAGGTTTGTTGAAAAGCGAGGCGAACGTTAATGAAACAAAGACATTCTACAAGGGTAACTATTGTTAAAACGTTTCAATACCTTGTATTGATTTTGATGTTCTTGCTTCTTGTTGGTCCATTTGTTTGGGAATTATCTCTTTCTTTTAAAGGAAGGGGAGATAACGTTTATGCTGTTCCTCCGTATTTAATACCAAAGACGCCAACATTGGATAATTATCGGTCTGTGTTTAAGCAAGTACCAGTTTTTAGGTATATTATTAATACCTTGATTGTTGCTGTTATATCTATCGCAGGTAACGTAATTTTTTCCACAATGGCAGGATATGCACTTGGACGTCTTAAGTGGAAAGGGCGTAGTCTGGTATATTCCATATTTATTGGAACTATGGTTATACCTCTTGAAGGTGTTATGATTTCGCAGTTCATCATTATACGTAATATGAATTTGCAGAATACGTTGCTTGCTGTTGCTCTACCAGGGTTGTGCGGTGCAATAAATATTTTGTTGATGACTAATGCATTTAAATCAATTCCTAAAGAATTAGAAGAATCAGCTATGGTAGACGGTGCTAATTTGTGGCAGAGATTCTTATATATTTGTGTTCCTCAAGTTAAAGGAACTATGACAGTTATTGGTATTTTTGCATTCGTTGGATCTTGGAATGACTTCTTGTGGCCGTTAATAGTGATTTCGGATGAGAAGCAGTACACACTTACTTTGGGAATGAACAGATTAAAAGGTATGTTTATTCAAGATCCAAGACTTATTGCAGCTGGTGCATTAGTTTCACTTATTCCAATAATAATAATGTTCTGCTGCTTCCAGAAGTACTTCTTCCGTGGTCTTGAACAGGGTGGAATTAAAGGATAATTTGTTCGTTATTGAATCAATTTATAACATCAGTTTAAGTTAGTAATGACTTACAACAATGTTGTTGTTTGTAAAAAAGGATAATTGGCAATGAGATTTGGAGTAAATTACACGCCTTCACATGATTGGTTTCATGCTTGGCTTAATCCGAATTGGGAATCTATTAGTAGTGATTTTAAGCAAATTAGTTCTCTCGGCTTAGATCATGTGAGAATTTTTCCAATATGGCCATATATGCAGCCTAATCGAACGTGGATTAATCGTAAAGCTCTTGACGATTTACGCAAAATGGTGCATATAGCTGGCGATAATGGTTTAGATGTTTATGTTGATATTTTGCAAGGTCATTTATCTAGCTTTGATTTTTTGCCTTCTTGGATAGTTACTTGGCATTCTGGGAATATGTTTGTAGATCCCGATGCGGTAAATGCTGAATGTAACCTTATTCGCGCAGTAAATGATGAGCTTGCAGAGGAGAGTGCGTTTAAAGGTTTGACGCTTGGTAATGAAGTTAATCAGTTATCTGATGATCCTCATCCTACAAAAATGAATGCAACTTCTGCTCAGATTGATACTTGGCTTGATACATTGCTTTTTTCTGCTAAGCAAAATGGAAGAATATCATTATGCAGTGTTAATGATGGTACTTGGTTTATTAATAATCATCCATTTACTCCTATGCAGTTAGCTAATAAGGGAGATATGACTGTTGTTCATTCATGGATTTTTAATGGAATGGCGCAGGGTTATGGATCTACTAGCGAAGAATGTGCATCTTATAGTCTGTATTTGTCGGAGCTTGCTCAAGCTTTTGCGATGAACGAGAATAGAAGGGTTTGGTTGCAAGAAATAGGAGCTCCAGAAAACGTGTTAGACCATGATTCTGTACCTGATTTTTGCAGAAAGAGTATAGAATATGCTTTAGATTGCCGAAGTATGTGGGGAATAACATGGTGGTGTTCGCATGATGTTCCTAAGAGTATGTCTGATTTTCCTGAGTTTGAACATTCTCTCGGTCTATTTGATGAAAGCGGGAAGATAAAACCAGCTGGAAATATAATTTCGGAATTTGCTGCTGAATATAAGAATTATTCTTGTATTGACAATGTTAAGAGTAAGAATGTTGCCATTGTTGTTCCAGTTGATTGCGATGGTAATCCAACGAATCGTAGTTCTTGTGGTCCAGGAGGTTCAATCTGCGATTTGTGGATGAAATATCAGATGCAAGGTTTAAGACCAACGATTATTACGTCAAAGATTTCTGAGGATAAAGATAAGCTGTCTGCTTTAGGTATAGATACGTTACTTAAAGAGGATAAAACATATTCTTGTAGATTCTATACTGCTGTATCAGATTCATCTATTGAAGAAAATTTGTAAGCTTTATTTATTTCAGCTGCATTTTGACTAGTATATTACTGTCCTTTAGTGTAAATACTATAGAATAAGGCTAGAGCCCATAAAATTTCGGTTCTGCTTATTTTTGTATACTTTGCGTGCATGTGATTTATGTATTACTGCATCATTGTAGTTAAATAATTGGAGATAAGTTATGGACTCTGATTCCAACTGTTGTTGTGAGCATTCAAAGCAGAAACAGCTTCGCATTAGTTTGAAAGATATTGCTTCTGAGCTTGGCATTTCGCAGACGGCTGTGTCTTTTGCGATTAATGACAAGCCTGGTGTGTCTGCTGAGACTAAAAAGAAAGTTAATGAAGCTGCAATGAAGTTGGGTTGGAGACCAGTTTATGCTGCTCAAGCTTTGGGTTCTTCTCGCACAATGACTATTGGATTTGCCCCGACTAGATCTTATGATGAGTTAAAAGATGAATCTTTTATGCTTCATTTTATGGCAGGTGCACAAGCCTCATTAAGTAAAAGACGGTATGGATTATTGTATCAGCCATGCTCTTCTATGAAGGAAGAATTGGCAACATATGAGGATTGGGCGTCTAGAAAACGTGTGGATGGTGTTATTCTTGTAAATCTGCAAGATAATGATCCTCGTCCAGCTAGATTGAAAGAACTTGGTCTTTTTGCAGTGCTTGCTGGAGGTCCAGTAGACAGTGATTGGTTGTTGTCGCTTTCGATTGATGATTCGCAAGTTATGGGGTGTATCCTCGATAATTTATTAGAGTCAGGGCATAAACGTATAGCTTATATATCTGGAGACTCCTCGCTTATGTACAGTAAATATAGGCAGAAGTCGTTCCAAATGTTTGCTGCAGAAAAAAATCTTGATAAGATATGCGTTGAATATACTGGGTTTAAGCCAGAAAATGCGGCTAGGATAACTATGGATTTATTGACTCAAGAAGATCCTCCTACTGCATTTATTTATGAGACCGAGATTTTAGCTATAGCAAGTTTGAAAGCTATGACAGAGTATTTAATAAAGCGAGATTATGAAGAGAACACTCATAGATATTATCCATATAAATTGCCCGCTATAGTAAGCTTTGAAGATAGTTTTATATGCGAATCTTCATATCCTTCTATAACTTCTGTTCAGCGAGATGCTAGTGAATATGGTTCAAAAGTGGCAAATTTGTTGTTAAAAGTTATAGATGGTGAAAATGTTAAAGGTGATAGAAAGATTCTCACGCCACGTTTAGTTTTGCGAGATAGTACGTTGTTGTATAAAAGGTAATTCTACAACACGTTGATTTTGGAACAATTTCGTAATCTACAGAGTAAAGTAACTATTGTCTCAATATTCTTTCTAAATATACTTTTTCTCACAGTCCTAGTCTTTTTATATACCAATCCAATACTTCTCGTATCCTGTACAAGTCTGCCGTTTTACCTATTGATTCCCAACGATTTTGATATTGTGTGAACCATTCGTTCAAATTTGTTTTAAAAGATTTTGCTTCAGCTATAGTAAATCTCTGGTTTAGTATGTACAACCCTAATTGGTTGAGCAGTTGTTGACCTTGAATGTTTAAAATGCTAGTGCTTATAAAATCTTTGTTTATATTTTCACATTTTATATTTTCGCTGTAAGCATTTATATCGTAGATGCTCTTTGAGCATTCTGATAGAGTGCGATTATATTCTTTAGCATTTAATATTTGTGCTTCTCTTTCATTTAAGAATCGTCTTCTTGCTTGTTCTAGGGAAGTGTTTTTTGGATATCCTAATGAAAATAGTACATCTTCGTTTGCTATATTTTCGTTGTTGTATTCAAGTTCTTTGAATTGCACAGCGTCAGACCAGCTGAATGCTTGTGCATGAGACGCTTGTTTAATAATGTTAAGTAAGTTTGAGTTTGTTCTGTTAGCAAATACATTACTTACCTTGTTTATTAAATCTTTTTTTGCAATATTATTAGATTTCCAAGCATATTCCGATGATATTATTACATACGGAAGTGAGAGTATGGGATCGTTTATATGTCCATAATCTCCCCAATCAGTTAACAAAAATCCTAATACATGATTTTTGTGCCCATATTCACATGTTTTGGATATGTTATTTATAGCAGAGTCAAAATCTGGTATAAGCCTATTCCAAGATTGTGTGCCAGGGCATACGTATTGATCGCGATTCTGACTTTTTATTAGTTTTATATTGTTTTCATTCATGTTTGCCGAGTAATCCCAATTTGCAAAAATAACATTTTTTGGAATATCAGCTAATAACTCTGGGTGTTTTATTGCAATATCAGCATACATTATTGGCTGCAAATCTAATTCGTGTAATTTTTCACATAGCTTTTTAATATAGGACAAATAAAGATTTGCCACTCCTATTTTTTCAGCAACATTTTTACTTTCACCGCATCCAAGGTCAAAGGTCTCATCGGCGCCAATATTAAACTTATTAGATTTAAATAGTGATGCATAATCTTTAATCCTTTTAGATATAAACGGTATAGTGTTAGGATTAGTAGGATTTAGAGTATGATGCATCATTCTTTCAACAAAACTGAAGGGTCTTTCTGATTGGTCTGGGAATTCGCCAAGCTGTTTATATGAGTTACTTCTTAGTATTTCATACATGTGTCCAAAAGTTGCAAGTGTTGGAACGAGTTCTATTCCTCTTGCATAGCAGTATTCATCTAGATCGATAATCTCACTACAAGTTAATGGTGAATGTCCAATCCAGGATTCAATTGTGTCATCTAAATCGATAACATGTTCTACGTATAGTTGAAGTTGATTATATTTGTATAGACTTAACTGGTCTACTAAAGTTTTTAACCATGAAAGTTTTGGCACTCTTCCTCTTGAAACATCATAAGAATATGCTCTTACAGGTATTTCTGGAAAGTCTTGAATTTGTAATGATGGCAGTATTAGACCATATTGCATAATTAGTTGTCTTATAGTTTGTATTGCAAAGCATATACTTGCTATGCTTCCAGCTTCTATGTTTATAAGTGTTTGATTGGTCGAGATTTTAGATGAAATTTTATATTCTTGAATACGTAGATTTTTGTTAATAGCTGCCGATATAGCGCTTTTATATCCTTCTGAGTAGCTAATGCTCCAGTTGCAATTGTGATTGTTTTTCAAATCTTCACATAGCTGTTTTGCTGCTGTAGTTATTCTTAAGTCTGGTTTAATATTTATGAAACTAATATGACTTGATTGTGGAAGCGTAATAGTATCTTTTGCGTATATTGATATGTTTTGTGGTGAAGGTATTATTTCGGTATTTGAATTGTCGATTTTCATTTTGTGCTTCTTTGCTACTAGTTTTTACATTAATTTTTTGTTGATTGCTTCTTTGCTTTTTATATCTTAGAGATTCATGATTCTATTTTGAATTACTGATATACATTCTCCTATAAGAGTTATGTCATTGTTGCAAGTGCATCTTCTTACTGTACAAGGATGTTTTGGACTGTATGGACCATATTCTTGTATTGCTTTTTCTGTAGAGCTTATAAATACCTTATTTACAATGTCGGATGGTCCATAAATTACCACGTCTGTTAGGTCTAAAAGATTAATTGTTGTTGTGAGAGCTTTTCCTAAATAATTACCTGCCTCTGCTAATATATCTTCTGGTTTTCTATTTGATGTAAACATTTTTCTATGCAGTGTTTCCGCGGAAATATATGTTTCTAAACATCCTTTTTTGCCGCATGAACAATCTGGTCCTTGCGGATCTACTGTAATATGACCAATTTCTCCTGCAGAATTATTTATTCCAGTGATAATAGCATCATTTATTAATATTGATGCGCCAACACCTAACGATAACTGTATAAATATTGTATTTGGTACGCCGTTGCCGAAGAATCTTTCGGCTAGTAATGCGCTATTCGTGTCATGATCAACGATAATTGGACAATTAAAATGCTTAATCAACTCTTCTTTAATGTTTATATTTTCCCACTGAAGATTCGATGAGCGAACTACTCTTCCTTCATCGTCTACGATTCCAGGTACAGCAATTCCTATTCCGAGTATGTGATTATTTGAATTATTTATTAGAGTTTTGCAAACTTCTATGATTTTTTCACAGTTCGCATCTGTGCTTTTATATAACGATATTTCCGATCTTTTTAATATATCTCCGCACAGATTAACAACAGCGCCTTGTATGAGACAAGGTTGTGAAAGATCTATAGTTATAATGTTCCAATAGTTTGCGTCTACTTCGAGTAGTGTACCTTTTTTACCTCTTTCTATTTTTGACTCTTGACCACTTTCTACTAATATGTGGTCTTCAAGCATTTCGTACACGACGGTTGAAATAGATGCTTTTGATAATTTTGTTTTTCTTACGAGCATAGCTCTAGAAAGTATTTGTTTTGGGAATAAATAGTTGAATATTAGCATTCTGTTATTTATTCTTGCGTCGGCAGGTATGGTTTTTTGAGACACTGTCATTAATTGATTAATCATTGGCTTCGCTATTGTTTTTATGCTCATGTCGTCGTTCCACTTTTAATGCCCATTGTTTTATACATGATATTCTATCAGATAAATATATAGTTTGGAATATATACTAAAACATGTTTTTGTAAAATATTTTCTAATTTTATTTTTTATATATGAAATATTGGAACTATAGATTCCTTTATTTTTCAATGTTTTTATTAAATATATTAGATAGTCTTGCATTTTTATCTTTTAGTGCAATAATTGTACTTAATTGGTTTAATAGGGTTCAACTTCAAAGCAGAAGTATTTTTCTAAGGAGTTTATTATGACGCACAGCACACCGTCGCATATAAGCATAGGGGTAGATGTAGGTGGAACAAAAGTATTATGTGCAGCTTTCAATACTAATAATGAACTGATTGCGCATTCTCAAGTTTCTACCAAGCAAGGTGAAGTAGAGATTGTCGATGAAGTGTGCAAACTTATTGCTGAAGTGATTAATCAAATTATCCTAAAATATGGCAATGATACTAAATTCACTATAGGAATTGGTGTGCCTGGTTTAGTTAATCAAAATACTGGGCAAGTATCTGAATCAGTAAATTTGGGATCTCATAGTATAGATTTTAAGACTGAAATACGTAAACGTTTTGGATTGAATTCTGTAATAGATAATGATGTTAATGCCGCAGCATTCGGTGCATATCATTATTATGGTTCTGATTCTAGTAGTTTAGTGTTTTTGAATTTAGGTACTGGAGTTTCTGCGGGAATTATCATTAATGGCTCTATTTTCCATGGCTCCACTGGTGTGGCTGGAGAAATAGGTCATATAGTAGCTGATACACAGGGCAGGGATTGCCCATGTGGACAGCGTGGATGTGTAGAAACAATAATCTCTGGCACTGGTTTATCCAAACTTTGGCCAGCAAAGAATGAGTATCCTATTGCGTCTTTGCTGCGCAATGTTTCTACTAAAAATAACGAAGCTGAAAAAGTATGGAATAAGTTCATTTCCACCTTAGTTAGTGCACTACAGATTATTACAGTTACTTTTGATCCAGAGATTATTGTTATTGGCGGAGGAGTGAGTAAAACAGGAGCAATTTTATTAAAAAGCGTAAAAGAATATATTTGTAGACTTGAACAAAAATCGTCATTTTTGTCCTCACTAAAAATATCTGATCGTGTAGTGATTGCAGATCAAGAAGTGTTCTTTGGTGCGTTAGGAGCAGCTCTTATTGGCAGGCGCTACGACGATAAAGCAAAGGAGGAAAATTAAATATTTAAACCGTGGCGTAAAAGTATTATAAAAATCTCCGCATTGCATTCATGCTTCAGAAAACTACCTTTAACTATCTTTAAATTGGCAGATAATAACTGAATTAATGCAAGTGCGGAGATTCTTCTTATGCGATTAGCACTCTAGTTGCCAAAATCAACCTAGTTGCCAAAATCAATGTCGCCAAGCTTTTCAATAAGCTTCATGTTTTCGCTATAATCCACTGGGCAGGCTATAACATCAACGCCGCTTTCTTGTTCCAAAGCTTCTTTAAGCATGTTGTACAAGTCTTCTGGCTTTTGTACAACATGTCCTCTAGCGCCAAAGCTTTCTGCCAATTTTGGAACATTTGGATTAGTAAAATCAACGTATTCGTGTTCTCCAGCATGTAAGTCCATCTTCCACTTAATCAATCCGTAAGCGTTGTCTTCCCAAACGAGAACAACCATTCTAGAACCCACGCGAACAGCAGTTTCAATCTCTTGAACATTCATCATAAAACTGCCGTCGCCCATAACAGCAAGAACAGGCTTTGTGTTGATTTTTCCGCTATTGTCTTTAATAAACGATGCTCCAACAGCTCCAGGCAAAGTCCAAGCCATTGTAGAAAGGCTGTTGTCTATAATGCAAGTATTTGGGTGCATTGTAGGGTAAAGCCTTGCCATCCACATTTTTAAAGCGCCTGTGTCTACAAGAACCTTGGTTCCTTCTGGAACAGCGCGCCTAGTGTCGTATACAACACGCTGTGGCTTCATAGGAATGCTGTTATCATTTTCAAATGAACGCAGCTCGTCTGTAATCATTTGACGAATCTTTGGGTGAGTTACATCAAAAGTAATATTTCTATCCTTAAGAACATTTGTAAGAGTTTTAAGAGTCTGACCAATATCTGCCATAATGTTTAGTGCAGTAGGGTAGTGAGCGTCTGTATCTTCAACAAATGTGTTTATGTGAATAATAGTCTTGTCAATATTTGGATTAATCTTCTTAGGGTCAAACTGTTGTATAGAGAATCCAACAGCAATAATCAAATCTGCTGTATCGAAAGCAAAATTCTCATAATCCCTATGCATGAATCCGACTACGCCAAGAGCATTAGGGTGATTGTCTGGGAACACGCCTTTGCCTTCAAATGTTGTTGCAACTGGAACATTAAGCTGTTCTGCAAAAGCGCGTAGCTGGTCTTGAGAATGGCTTCGTGCAACACCGTTTCCTGCAAGAATAATCGGCGTTTTTGACTGGCTAATGATTTTAGCAGCTTCGTCAATAGTATCTGGAGCGGGAAGGATGTGCAGAGGTCTTGGAAGTGGAAGTGGCTTTGCGTTTTCTGGAACGCTAATTTCGCTAATGTCTTCTGGGATTACAAGGCAGGTTGCTCCTGGACGCTTTCTTTGAGCGATTGAAAAAGCTTTACGAACCATTTCTGGAGCAGTGCTTGGAGCTAACATCATCGAAGACCACTGAGTAATCGGTTGGAACAATGACACCAAATCAATGATTTGGTGAGATTCTTTATAAAGACGAGATACGTTTCCTTGAGCGCATATTGCAACAAGCGGGGTCGTGCTTGCGTTTGCCTGAGCCACTGGAAGAGTAAGATTTAATGCTCCAGGTCCAAGCGTTGCTAAGCACACGCCTGGCTTTCCAGTAATATGAGCATAAGTTGCGGCCATAAAACCTGCGCCTTGCTCGTGGCGAGTAAGCACAAAGCGTATGTTTCCATTTCGTTCAATTGCTTCTAAAAGCGGAATATTTTCTTCGCCTGGGATTCCAAAAACAACTTCAACGCCTTCATTTACAAGGCATTCTACAACCAAATCTGCTGTGTTTCTTTTATGATTGTTTTGTTTTGTTTTCTGCAATTCTTCGTTTGCCATAATTGCGCTTCTCGCTTTTGCTTTAAGTTGTTTCAGCCTTTAAGCTTAAACTTCAAGACTTCTTTTCCATTTATAATATAGTCTTCTACGACATGCGCCCATTTTGCGCGTGTCATAAAAATGGGCGGATTTTTGCCTATTCGCTTTGTGGCAAAACTAAAGCTCTTTTAAGACAATATGCCTTGTTATTTCAACGATTTTGTCGGGAATTTTTGCCCCTTTGGATTGGGTTTCTTATACAATTGAACGAGTTGTGTATTTTTGTCACGGAGGAACGATGAGGCGCTGGCTTCTGAATTTGGTCAAGTGTGAAACCATCCTTATTGTGGCCGCCGTTTTAGCTGTTATTTCTTGCTTTTTCGTTCCACCAGATGCGCAATATTTTAGCTACATTCACGTAAACACTATTTCTCAACTTGTTTGCTTAATGATGGTTGTTTGCGGATTCCAACGAATAGGCGTTTTTAGAAGCATTGGCGCGAATCTTCTTAGAAGAGTTAGGACTGAGCGCGGATTAGTTCTGGTTCTTATGTCTCTAACGTTTTTCTCAGCGATGCTTATAACTAATGATGTTGCACTTGTAACTTTTGTTCCTTTTGCGATTTCTGTTTTGATGATGGCGAATGCAGAAAAGCACGCAATTCTTGTTGTGACTTTAATGACGATTGGTGCAAACGTTGGAAGTATGCTAACTCCTATTGGCAATGCACACAATTTGTATCTTAAAGCGCTTACTAGAATGTCTACTGGTGGATTTCTTTCCATTATGGCTCCGTACACGCTTACTGCTGCGATTCTTATGATTGCGTTTGCGTTTGTGTTCTTTAGCTCTAGAAAAGTCGATCAATTTGAGGGCTTGCATGGAGATGACATTGAACAAAGTGTCTTGGCTCCGCACTCTAAATCACCTAAGCCAGATGAGATTCGCGTTATGGGTTACGGTGTTGGTTTTACTCAATGGCGAGTTATTGTTTATAGTCTTTTATTTGTTTTGTGCTTGTGTGGAGTAGCTGGCTGGATTCCAGACTGGATTATGGTTTTGGCAGTTGTTATTGCCTTTATTATTTGCGATTCGCATGTGTTCCGCGCTCTAGACTGGGCTTTGCCTCTTACATTTATAATGTTCTTTATTTTTATTGGAAACATGCGTAGGGTCCCAGGATTTACCGAGATTGCACAAATGTGGGTTGGCTCTCATCCTATGGAAGTTTCGGTTGTTTCTAGTCAAATGATTAGTAATGTTCCAACTACTATCTTACTTTCAGGCTTCTGCGACCAGTGGAAGATGCTTATTATTGGTACTAATCTTGGCGGTATGGGAACGCTTATTGCGTCTATGGCATCTTTGATTTCATACAAGAGTATTACGCATAAGTATCCTCATAATAAGGGTCGCTATTTGCTTATGTACACAATTGTGAATCTTCTTTTCTTGGCTGTTTTGATTGGTTTAGCTTGGATTATTGAGTAGTGTTTTTCTGGCTTTTTGCGTGATTTTTGCATTGTGGGTGTGTCTTTTATTGCAATTATTGTGATTATTTTCACATATTTTTACGTTATTCTGCAATGAAATGCTAGTAAATTTCAGATTATTTGCGATTTTGTTGTATTATTTTCTATTAAATCGCAATTATGCTTAATAATTTTCATTTTATTTAAAATATATACGAAAATCATCAAAAATTGAATATAACATTATAACAAATTTATGTCTTGGCTTATCCATTATTATGGCTTCTTGCACTAAGTTAAGTTTGGGCAAAAGACTTTTGGCATTAATTACATTTTCTCTCTTGTAATTTTGTAAATTATGCATGCCAAAATCAGCTCACATATTAATAAAAATATATAAGGAGAGAACTATGAACGGTGTTCTGTCTATACTGCTAGATGTTTTTAGACAACCATCTGTAATAGTTGCAATGATTTCTCTAATTGGTCTTGCAGTACAAGGCAAAAAGATTTCCGACATAGTACAAGGCTCTATTCGTACAATGATTGGTTTCTTAGTATTGGCAGCCGGATCTGGAGTAGTCACTGAAGCACTAAATCCTTTTGGGAGCATGTTCCAATATGCGTTCCATGTTCAAGGCGTAGTACCAAATAATGAAGCTATAATCGGTACAGTTCTTATGAAGTATGGATCAGAAGCAGCATTAATCTTCTTCTTTGGAATGATTGTTAACATTGTTTTATCAATAACATCTAGATTTAAGTTCATTTACTTAACTGGTCACGTTGCATTCTATATGGCAAGTATGCTCGCAGTAATCTTCAATGTCGCAGGTTTTAATACTCTAACCGTTATTATTCTCGGATCATTCGCTCAAGGTCTACTTATTACGATTTCTCCAGCATTGGTTCAGTCATTTATGCGCACTGCCTCCGGCAAAGATGATGTTGCACTTGGACATCCTACGAGTAGTGGAGTTCTTATTGGAACTTTGATTGCAAAACTTACAGCTTCTAAAAAGCATCCGTCTAAGTCTACTGAAGATATTAAGTTCCCAGCTGCTCTTGGATTCTTAAAAGATACAACTGTTCTCATTGCACTTTCAATGGCAATTATCTACGCTGTTGTAGCACTTTTTGCGGGGCCGCAATATATTGAATCGCATTTATCTAATGGGCAAAACTTTATTGTGTTTGTTATTCTTAAGGCTGCAATGTTCTCTGCAGGCGTTTTCATTATTCTTGCAGGCGTACAGGTTGTTTTAGATGAGATTGTTCCAGCATTTAAGGGAATATCCGAAAAACTCGTTAAAAACGCTAAACCAGCATTGGATGCTCCTATGACTTTTGGTTTTGCTCCAAACGCTGTTCTTATTGGATTCTTGGCAAGCTTTGCTGGCGGAATTGTTGGAATGATTATTATGGCTTTGGCTGGCACAACAGTTGTTATTCCAGGAATTGTTGCTCACTTTATGGCTGGTGGTGTTACTGGCGTATTTAGTAACGGCCAAGCTGGTAGAAGAGGCTGCGTTGTAGGCGGTTTTGTTAATGGTATTGTTATTACATTCTTGCCGTTACTTCTTTTGCCTGTTTTGGGTAATCTTGGTTCTGCAAACTCCACTTATTCAGACGCTGATTTTGGTGTAACTGGAGTTTTTCTTGGTTACACGAATGTTGCAGGAGGCAAAATCGTAAGTATTATTGCAGTTGTAATATCTTATGTTCTTTTCTACGCGTCTTCAATATTGTTGACGCGCAGAGAAAATAGTAAAGTCAAATATGCAATTGAAAACTAATACAATTGTGAAGAGTTATTGTAGAAATTAAACTTAAATCACAATTAAAAATAGAAACGATAAGTCTAAAAGGTTATGATCTTGAATTTGCGATTAAATAGCAACTTTAATCAATAATTTAAGATTGTAGCCTTTTGTAGTATAGGCACGCCTTAATCGTATATTGGCATAATATACTGATACTATGTAACTGTTGTGTGTTTTGAAAGCAAATTTGTAAAAATTTTCTTAAAAGCTTCATTTTTTAAGATTTTTTTTTAATAGCTTTTAAAAGAAAATTACTATTTGGAGAGTGGATTGTGACCGAAGGTGTACCTAAATATATTGCCGTGCGAGACAATCTTAGGAAACGCATTGACTTAATGGAGCCAGACGAACAGCTTCCTCCAGAAGTAGAATTGTGTAAGCAATACAACGTTAGCCGAATTACTCTTAGACATGCAGTTGATAATCTGATATTGGAAGGTCTGCTTGTAAGAATACAAGGCAAAGGAACTTTTAGAGCAAGAGATGTTATTCACAGTGTTAACCGTGAAGTTATATCAGACCAGGTTCAAGGCTTTTACCAGAATTATTCTGAAAGCAAAGAACATATACGAATCAAAGTTATTCAAAATGATGTAGTTAAAGATGAATCTGCTGCTTATAAGCTTGGTTTAGATGAGTCAATTGATCTGATTTGTGTTAAACGATTAAAGTACGTTGATGACGTTTTGTCTAATTACAGTGTAGTTTATCTTGAAGCTTCAAGATTTCCAAAAGTTTTGACTCATGATTTTACGAAAAAATCTTTAGCAGAGTTTCTAGAAAGCGATTACGCTGTAAAGCTTTGTGAAAATGATTTGTCTGTTCATGTTGAGCAACTATGTGGAACCATGGCAAAAGTTTTACAGGTTGAAGATAAAACTCCATCTCTTGCAGTTGAATCCATTGTTAAGGACTCTTTTGGTTCAATAATAGCCTTTGGTGCTGCTGTTTATACACCAAAGTATTGTGATATTCAATTCAAAATGCATATTACTGTTTGATATTACTTTATTTATTCTTGAACGATTCTTGTTTTTTCTATATAAAAATGTTCTAGTATACAGAAAATCTCCGTTACCAAATGTAAACAAATGATAACGGAGATTTTTCAAACTCTAATTAAGATCGCAATCTAATGCGACTATTTTAAAGAGCGTTGATTGCCAAAGCAAGACCAGACTTACGGTTTGCAGCCTGATTCTTATGAATCACACCACGACCTGCAGCCTTGTCAAGCTTCTTAGCAGCCACTGCGAATGCAGCTTCAGCTGCAGCCTTGTCACCAGCAGCGATGGCTTCACGAGTAGCGCGGATAGCAGTCTTCAAAGCAGACTTCACTGCCACGTTACGCTTGTGTGCCTTCTCATTGGTGAGCACGCGCTTTTTCTGCGACTTAATGTTTGCCACTATTACTCCAAACGACGTTTGCTATATCAAGGACATACAAAGGGTAAGCATAGCATGATTCTTGGATAAAACCACTAATTTTCACGAATATTAATCACCATAATGCTTACTGCATGCATTAAATGTAATTAAGTGCATAACTTGCTGTTCTTATCTTCTTGGACTAGGGTAGTCAAGTTGCTACCATTAATGAGTTACAGTGCTTGATGCACATTATACTATATATTCATTGTGTCTTAAAAGGAGATATTTGCTTTGATTACACCGCATAACCAGCCAGGATTTACGGATCAATCGTTGATACGCAACTTCTGCATTATTGCGCATATAGATCACGGCAAGTCTACTGTAGCGGATCGCATTTTGCAGCTTTCTGGAATTGTGCCAGAACGTGAGATGCGAGACCGTTTCTTGGATCGCATGGATATTGAGCAAGAGCGCGGAATCACTATTAAATCGCAGGCTGTTCGCGTGCCGTGGACTTTTGACGGTAAAGAGTACTCGCTTGGCATGATTGATACTCCTGGTCACGTTGATTTTACTTACGAAGTTTCGCGTGCGCTTGCAGCATGCGAGGGTGCGGTTTTGCTTGTGGATGCCACTCAAGGTATTGAAGCGCAGACGCTTTCTAACCTTTATATGGCAATCGAACATGATTTAACGATTATTCCTGTATTAAACAAAATCGATTTGCCTAGTGCGGAGCCAGACAAGCATGCGGAAGAAATAGCTGGATTAATTGGTTGCAAGCCTAATGAAGTTTTGCGTGTTTCTGGGAAAACTGGCGAAGGTGTAAAAGATCTTCTCGACCAAATCGTGCTGGAAGTGCCAGCTCCTAGTGGAAATCCTAATGGCGCTGCTCGTGCGCTTATTTTTGACTCAGTCTACGATTCGTATCGCGGAATCGTCACATATATTCGTATGGTTGATGGCGAGCTTAAATCGCGTGAAAAATTGCATATGATGGGCATTGGCATGACGCATGATCCTATTGAAATCGGCGTTATTAGCCCAGATATGGCTCCAACCAAGGCGCTTGGAGCTGGAGAAGTCGGCTACGTAATTACAGGCGCAAAAGACGTGAGTCAATCTAAAGTTGGCGACACTATTACTAGCGCTGTAAATCCCGCATCTGAGCCTTTGGAAGGCTACAGAGACCCTAAGCCTATGGTTTACGCTGGCTTATTCCCAATAGATAACGCGCAATTCCCAGAGCTAAGAGATGCTCTCGATAAGCTAAAACTTAACGATGCTGCTCTTATTTACGAGCCAGAAACGTCGGTTGCGTTGGGATTTGGTTTCCGTTGTGGATTCTTAGGTCTTTTGCACATGGAGATTGTTTCCGAGCGCTTAAGCCGAGAATTTGGATTAGATCTTATTTCAACTGCTCCAAACGTAACTTACGACGTTACTAGCGAAGACGGTACCGAGCATCATGTGACTAATCCTAGCGAGTTCCCAGAAGGCAAAATCAAGCGCATTATTGAGCCAATGGTTGCTGCCGACATTATTGCTCCAAAAGATTTTATTGGCGCTATTATGGACTTGTGCCAAGATCATCGTGGGGAAATGGGCACAATGGAATACATTAGTGCCGATCGCGTGGAAATGCACTACAGAATTCCTCTTGCGGAAATCGTTTTTGACTTCTTCGATCAGCTTAAAAGCCGCACAAAGGGCTACGCTTCTCTTGACTACCACGAAGATGGCGAGCAAGCTGCAGATCTTGTTAAGGTAGATATTCTTATTCAGGGAGATAAGGTTGACGCTTTTAGCGCCATCGTGCATCGCGATAAGGCTTATTCTTACGGCGTTATGATGACGAAGAAACTTCGCGGACTTATTCCTCGCCAACAGTTTGAGATTCCAATTCAGGCTGCAATTGGCTCGCGTATTATTGCGCGCGAAACGATTAGTGCGCTTAGAAAAGACGTGCTCGCTAAATGCTACGGCGGCGATATTACTCGTAAGCGCAAGCTTCTTGAAAAGCAAAAGGCTGGTAAGAAGCGCATGAAGATGCTTGGACACGTTGAAGTTCCTCAAGAAGCGTTTGTTGCGGCTTTGGCTACGGATGATGGCGCAAACGATAGAGACACTAAAGATAAGATTCGTGCAGCGCAAAAGTCTGAAGGATGAGTTTAGAGTTGGATGCTGAATTAAATAAATCAGCTATGCAAACTAAAAGCATGCCTTTTGAAGTTTACGTGCACGTGCCGTTTTGCTTGCGACGCTGCGGTTATTGCGATTTTAATACGTATACTGCTCGTGATTTGGGCGAAGGTGCGAGTCGTGAAGGGTATGCGGATGTTGCGATTCTAGAGATGCGTCTTGTAAAAAAGTGGCAGGAATTTCACGGGATTTTTGAGCCTAAAGCGCAATCTGTTTTCTTTGGCGGCGGCACTCCGACTGTTCTTAAAGCGCAAGATTTAGTGCGAATTTTGCAAGAAATACGTAACTTATGGGGCATTATGCCTGGCGCGGAAATAACTACAGAAGCAAATCCAGACACTGCAGATGAGTCTTATATTGAGACGCTTGCAGAAGGCGGATTTACACGAATATCTTTTGGAATGCAATCGGCTGTGCCGCATGTGCTAAAAACGCTTGACCGCACGCATACTCCAGAAAACGTAGAGCGCGGAGTTAAAGCAGCGAATGCTTGTGGTTTGCGCTCAAGCGTTGATTTGATTTATGGAGCTCCAGGGGAGAGTCTAGACGATTGGCGAAAGTCGGTAGAAATGGCTTTGAGCCTGGGCGTTAACCACGTTTCCGCGTATGCGCTAACAGTAGAGCCGCGCACAAAAATGGGTCGCCAAATTGCTGCTGGCACAATTCACGCGCCAGATGACGATGATGAAGCTGCAAAATACGAGTTGGCAGATAGTCTTTTTAATTCTGCTGGCTTAAAGTGGTATGAGATTTCTAACTGGGCGCGCACTGGTTTTGAGTCTCAACATAATCTTGGATATTGGAAGAACATTGATTGGGCAGGAATTGGCCCAGGGGCTCATTCTCACTACAATTCTGTTAGCGGCATTAGCAAGCAAAGCATGGATGATTGTGCTCTTTTGGCGGATTCAAGCAAGTTTTACAATCTTAGATCTTGGGATATTTTGCATCCAAAACGTTGGGCGCATGCGATTAATGCAGGAAACGTGCCTTGGCAAAACTACGAGTGTATAAACAGTGAGGATGCGTTGATAGAAGAGGTAATGCTTGGGTTGCGCATTAGAGATGGGCTTAGTATTGATGAATTGTGTACAAAGATGCGTAAAGCCAATTGCGAATTTGACGATTCTTATTTGCAAAAAGTGCTAATCGAAGTGTGTAAAGAAGATTTGGCAGTGTTGAACAAAAATCGTATTGCTGCCACTCGAAAAGGGCGTTTATTAAACGATTTATTAATCGAAAAAATTGTTGACGCGTGCCAAAATGGCTTAGTTATGCGTTAAAATGATTCGTATTGTGTGAAAATTCAATGCAGAAAGGAATCAATCATGGCAAACCGCAAAGAGCGTAGAGCAAAAGCCAGGCAGAGTCGTAGGGGAATCCCGTCTCAATACGATCAAACGAATGGCCGCGGTCGCGGTGGAATGATTGACGAATACAATCTGCAAGAACATTCAAGAAGGCTCCAAGAAAACGGCGTTGACGGTTGGAAGCCATCTTCTAGCGTTACAGAACAAGAGGAACAGTTAACTCGTAATATTAAGCGAGCTAAGGCTGGAGATGATACTTGGAATACTGTTCGCAAAGTTATTGGCGTGTGTTCTTGGGCTGTTCTCTTGCTTTCTGCATTCGCGTTCTTGGTAATTATGTGGCTGCCAAGTCAGCCAATGGTGCTTGTTATAACTGTTGCAGTGTTGTTTGCTTTGGGCGTGTTTGGACTGTTCTTTAGCTTTAGCAACTCTAAGCAAAATCCGCGACTCGATCAGCACGGTACCGCGCTTTAGTTAGATTTGGGTCGATTTAGGTTTGTTTATAAATAAATAAAAACTATTTTTAATAATTAAGGCGGGCGCTTTGGTAATACAATGTGCGCGCCTTATTTGTTTTATACGCCTTTATCCATGCAAATCCTGCAAAATGATCATGCAAATTCTAGTTAAATCATGCAAAATAAATTTTTTTGACTAGTAAGTTTTAATTAGTAAAACTTATAGTTTGTTTGCGTAATTTTCTTCTATAATCATTCGACAACTAAAAATATTTAAAATGATTATAACAATATTGCGCATATTTTTTAGATTAAATCAGTAATTTTCATAAAATTTTCTAAGATATTTAAAGAAAATCAACAGTTCTTTCTTAGCTTTTTATAAGGGTAAATCATATAAGCTACGAGATTGTACTTATTGTACCTATTTTGTAACAGACAATTTCATAATGACAAGTGTTCAATGAGGAAGGTAGTCGATGACATTTATTTCTCGCGCAATACGCTACGTTTTGAGAAAAAGAGTGAAATCAGCAATAGTGTTTGTAATATTAGCATTAATTTCAACGCTTCTGCTGGCATCTTCTGCAGTTGCGATTGCTGCAGAAAAAGAAGGCAAAAAGGTAGAAGAACAGGCAGAATCTAGTTTTGTTTTAGCAAATAATCCGCAAGTAAATCCTGGAACTCCTAGGGGAGCAGGAACTGTTAAGCCAAGTGATGTTAAAAAAATAGCGTCACTAAAAAATGTTGATTCGTATGTTTTGCGTCAAAATGTTACTGCCGATTTAGTTGGTGCAAAAGCAGCTAGAATCAAAGGTGTTCAAGACTACGATGCTCGTAGAGAAAAGCAATTCGGAAACGCTGTAAACCTAGAGGGAACAAACTCCTCTAAGGGTCTAAATGCGTTCAAAACAAAATCAATTCACATGGTTAAAGGAAGAGCTTTGCAAGAATCAGATGAGCATGCTTCCTTAATCCACGAAGATTTAGCAAAACTAAATGGCTTAAAATTAGGCGATTCGTTAACACTTAAAGCAAACCCGTTTGACGCCGATAATCTTAACCATTCTACGGAGCAAGTAAAAACACGCATAGTTGGAATTTATGGCGGAGCTAATAATCGCCCAGTTGCAACACGTGCGGAATTAACTGCAAATACTGTGTATACAGATTTGAAAACAACCAGAGAGCTTTACAAATATAAGCATGGAAAAGAGATATACCAGGACGCAAGTTTTAAGGTTAAAAAAGGAGCGGACGCAGATTCTGTGATTGAAGAAGCGTCTAAGCTTCCGATTGATTTGCAAAACTATCAGATTACTCGAGATGATCAATTCGTACAAGGCATGATTGGAGCAGCAAAAGGCGTAAAATCCATGATGAACATAACAGTTATTGCAGTAAGCGCGTTTGCTGTAATTGCTTTAGGATTAGTGCTTATTCTTTGGATTAATGAGCGTAGAAGAGAAATTGGTGTTCTAACTTCAATTGGTGTTGGAAAGGCGTCACTTGTATTGCAGCAGATTTCTGAGCTTGTGATACTTGCTATTCCAGCTATTGCAATAGGTTACGGTTTTGCGAGCGCAATATCTCCTTGGATTAGTGATTGCGCATTAGGCTCAGTAAAAAATTCTGCCGCGCAGCAGCTTAGTTCGATGGGTCAAGCTGGAGGAAATCTAGAATCGAGCATGGCAACGAGAACATTAGATAAGATTGCTGTTCAAGTTAACACAGAATGTTTAATTCAATCGTCATTAATTGTTCTGATGGTTATTGTTGTGGCAGTTGCGTTGTCTTATCTTCCTATTTTGCGAAAGTCTCCTAGAGATTTGCTTGGCATGCAAAAGTAGTTGGCTGCAAAAGTAGGTGGTAAAATGACTCAAATTATAAAAAGAGCTTGGCTAGCTATAGTTAGAAAACCAAGGCGCAGTGCTATTTTAGCTTTGATTATTACGGTTGTTCTTAGTGCGCTTATTTGCCAGAGTGGAGTTATTGCTTCTGTAAAAAATCTTGAGAATCAAATAGCTTCTAATATTGGCTTAGGTTTTAGCGTTTATGCAAAAACTAGAGGAGAGACTTTACCAGAGTCTGATTCTGCTGGCGATTCAGCCAGTGACTCCGCCAGCGATTCCGCTAATCAATCGCAGCAAGATATTCCTCAAGATTTGCAAAAAAACGAAGGAATTCCAGAAAATCTTATTGCAAAATTTAAAAAGATTAGTGGAATAAAAACTATTGCAGAAGAAAAAGATGTTTTAGCAAATCCTGTTAACGTTAAAATTGTAGCGCCAATACATGGTCCGCGTTTAGACAATGATGAGATGTTTTCGCTTGTTTCAATAACGGGAACAACTAGATCACAGTTATCACAAGGATTTCAAGAAGGATTATATAAGCTTGAGGAAGGTAATCATATTGATTCTTCGGCACCTGGCGACTTTAAGCGCGCAAAATCTGCAATAATTCACAAGTCTTTTGCTAAGCAAAATAATCTTAAACTCGGCTCTGTTTTAAAGCTAAAACAAGGCAGCAAAAGCATTAATCTTAAGGTTGTTGGTATTTTTTCTGGCAAGATGCAAACAAAAGGTGCGTTGCCGTCAGACTCTTCCGAAAATCGCGTAATAACTGATTTAGAATCCGCTCTTTACCTGTCTGGAAGTAAAAATCGCAGTTCTATAAAGTGCGTTATGCAAAATTCAAATAATCTAACTAAAGCTTTAGAAGAAGCTAATAAAATCGCTAAAAACGATGGCGATGGCATGCTTTCTGTAGAAAACAATGCGCAAAGATTTGCCTCTGTTCTTCAATCTGTAAAAACAGTTAAGCAACTAGTAACAATGATTTTAATGTGTCTTGCATTAGTCGGAATTATAGTGCTTGGTTTAGTTCTTGTTTTTTGGGTTCGAGGAAGGATTCACGAAGTTGGAGTTCTAATGGCAATTGGTATGAACAAGTCTGTAATAGCTTTGCAAATGATTATAGAAGTTTTTATAATAACAGCCTTCTGTTCAGTTGCATCAATTCTAATTGGGTCTGCAATATCTTCAAGTGTAGGATCAATGCTATTGGCTAATGTCTCAAATAGTACAATTTCTGACTTAAGCATTTCTTGGATTCCAAATAAACAAACATTTTTTGCTATTCTTATAGGATTTGCTATAGCGTTTGTATCTCTATGCATTGCTCTTGCGCCAATAATGTTTAAAAAGCCTCGCTTTGTATTGAATTCAATGAGCTGAGGTGATTTTCTTAGATAATTAATATGAATCAATTAGAAGATTGGATTTAACTGGATTTTATTAAGAATAAGATTCGGATTCTGATAGAAAATTAAAAATTTACAAGTATTAAATATTAAGTATGAAATATTAAATTTAGAAAATATTGGAGTTTTATTATGACTACTTTATTAAAACTTAACAACGTTGATTATTCTTATGGTGCAACTAATATTCCTGTTCTTAGAAACGTTAATGCGGATTTTGAATCAGGGAAAATATACAGTATTACAGGTCAATCTGGAGCTGGAAAATCCACTATGCTATCTCTTCTAGCGGGATTAGATACTCCAACAAAAGGAACAGTATTGTTTGATGGACAAGATATTTCCAAGAATGGTGGATATTCTAATCATCGCAAGAATCATGTGTCTTTAGTTTTTCAGAATTTCAATCTAATCGACTACTTGACTCCTGTAGAAAACTTGCGTCTTGTTAATTCAAATGCTGATTCCAAGATTCTTAAAGAACTGGGACTTAGTGAAGACGAATCAACTAGAAATATAACAAAGCTTTCTGGCGGGCAGCAGCAGCGAGTGGCTATTGCGCGAGCGCTTGTATCTTCTGCTCCTGTTATTCTTGCCGATGAGCCAACAGGTAGCTTGGATCCAAATACAACACAAGAAGTTATATCAATCTTAAAAGACGCAGCTCATAAACACGGAAAATGCGTGATTGTTGTAACACATTCGAGCGATGTGGCGGCTGCTGCAGACATAAAATATGTTCTCAAAAACAAACAGTTAACAAAAAAATAATATAAAAGACTAATTATCAACGATTTTTCCGTGCTTCTGCGTAAAGTAAAACCTGTGCGTAACCTTTGCGCAGAAGTTGCGTATCAGTGCATACACGGGGAGGTTGTTGTGGCTGAAGTGTCAGATTCTAAGCCTATTGTGGCAGTTGTTATGGGGTCTTCAAGTGATTGGGAAACCATGCGTCATGCCTGCGAAATCCTAGAAAGATTCAGAGTGCCGTATATGAAAAAAGTTATTTCTGCACATCGCACTCCAGAACTTATGGCAGATTTTGCTCACAGTGCTAGAAAAAATGGTTTTCGCGTAATTATTGCTGGCGCTGGTGGAGCGGCCCACTTACCAGGTATGATTGCTGCTCAAACAACTCTTCCAGTTGTTGGTGTTCCTGTAAAATCCCATGCTCTTTCGGGCTGGGATTCTTTGCTTTCTATAGTGCAAATGCCTGGTGGTATTCCTGTTGCTACAACAGCTGTGGGCAACTCGGGAGCTACAAATGCTGGTTTGCTTGCAGTAAGCATGTTGAGCACAACAGATAATCGTCTTGCAGACGAACTTGAAGATTACCGTCAAGAATTAAAAGAGAAGGTTGAGGAATCTAATGCCGAGCTTATCTGAAGTCACTAATGGTGCTGTAGAGCGTTTGATGCCAGGAGCCACTATTGGAATTATTGGCGGCGGTCAATTGGGACGCATGATGGCTATTGCAGCTAGACATATGGGATTCCGCATAGGAGTTTTAGATCCAACGCTTGATTGCCCAGTATTTCAGGTTGCAGATTTGCAGGTTGAGGCAAATTATGATGATCCTGAAGGCTTGCGCGAGCTTGCTGAACGTTGTGATGTTCTTACATACGAGTTTGAAAATGTTAACGCAGATGCGTTAGATAAGGTTCGTCATTTAACAGCTATTCCTCAGGGCACAGATTTATTGCGTGTTACACAAGATCGTGTTTGTGAAAAAGAGTTTATTAATAAACATGGCATTGAAACAGCTAAATGGCGTGAAGTCAATAATCTTGACGATTTAGACGCAGCAATCGAAGAAATTGGTTTGCCTGCTATTCTTAAGACTCGTCGTGGTGGCTATGATGGTCATGGTCAGGATGTTCTTCGCACTGAAGAAGATGTTGCTAATATTCATCACCGTTCCGATAGGGGAGGAAAATTCCCTCCGTCTATTCTTGAAGGCTTTGTAGATTTTGCTTTTGAAGCTTCAATTCTTGTTTCCGGCAATGGTAATGATTTTGTGACTTATCCTCTTGTAAAAAACGTTCATCACAATAGCATTCTTCATATGACTCTCGCACCTGCAGTTGTGGATCCTGTTGTAGGAGAGACCGCACACGATTTAGCGCTTCAACTGGCTAAAGGTTTTGAGCTTGCTGGAACGCTTGGCATTGAGTTATTTATTACTAAAGATAATCGTGTAGTAGTAAACGAGCTTGCTCCTCGCCCTCACAATTCTGGGCATTACACGATTGAAGCTTGCGATATGGATCAGTTTGAAGCACATATTCGCGGTATTGTTGGATGGCCTTTAAAAAAGCCTAAGCTGCTTTCTCCTGCAGTGATGGTTAATGTTCTTGGTCAACATGTTGCTCCTACTCGTTCTCTTATATTAGAGCATCCAGAATGGCATGTTCATGACTATGGAAAGGCTGAGGTTCGTAAAAATCGCAAAATGGGTCATATTACTGTTTTGTGTGATGACCCAGTTAAAGAAGCTGCAGAATTAGATGCTACTGGCTGTTGGGATGACGAGCTTGATTAAAAGATTTAGTATTAGTCTTAAAATTTAAATAGTTATAGTTTGTTGGACTAGTATTAGATTTTTTAATAGTTTGAAAGGTAAAAGGTTAAATAATGGTTGGTGAGCCAGTACGCAGAAACACTAAGCAAAAAGAAACTGTTCTTGAACATTTAAGAGCTTCGCGTAATTTTGTTTCTGCACAGAATCTGCATCGCCTGCTTGTGGAAGATGGTGAAATCATTGGTTTAGCCACAGTGTATCGTCAGCTTAATATGCTTGCACAAAGTGGCGAGGTTGATACTGTTCGTTTTAATGGACAGCAACTATTTCGCATTTGCGATGAGAATACTCATCATCACCATCTTGTGTGTGAAAAGTGTGGTAAAACCGTGGATATAGAGCCTCCTGATGATGAGGGTTGGATTCACAAGATCGCCGAATCTCATGGGTATACGGTTATAGATCACACTTTGGAAGTGTTTGGATTATGCCCAGACTGTAATCAGAGTGTAGATTGATTGCAAACTCATTAATCAATCTAATTAATTACAGTTAAAAATCAGCCTAGATTTAGAATTTAGGCTGATTTTTCATTACATGAACTATTTTTTAAGAGTTTTTAGCATTTCTAAAATCTGATTAGGATTAGTCTCTGGCAAATAAGAGCTTGTAACAGCTAACGATATTTGTGCTAGTTTTGCAGAATCCAAATAGCATATGTATACAGGTCTATTAGTAGGCTGGAACTTCTTTTTAAAGAAATAAAGCGACTTAAATCCGTATGCTGGCTCCAAAATATCGGACATCATTTCAAGCGTATGAACAATAATATCATTTGATTCATGATGATTTGAAGATTGAGAATCTCCATGAATTGTAGGCTTTTGGCTTGCCTGGGTATCTTTACTAGAATCCTCATTGCTTAATGTAGAATTTTCACAAATATCTGTTATTCCAGCAAGAGGAGCTGCAGAAAGACTCATAAACTCCACAGCAGATTCTGGATTTTCAAGACCTTCGTCTCTTAACCGTTCCGCCATTCTAGCAATAAGCAACTCCATAATTCCATTAGGGCTATCCGTGCGATGTCTCATAAAATCAAGAGTCCACCCGATTATGCGATTATTGTCATAAGTCGGCATCCAACTTGTAACCCCAAGAACGCGATTATTCTCGTCAATCGCATACAAAATCTTTACTCTAGGATCATGCAATTCTTCCAAACCGCCAAGAGTAAACTTCATTTCTGGAAGGGCTTTAAGTTCCGCCCATTCTTCCGAAATCTCAATAATTTGTTGCTGAACTTCCCAAGGAGCATCGTTGTAAGTGCTAAGAACATCTGTTATTCCATCACGTTTTGCCTTGTTTATGGCAGTGCGAATATCCTGCCACTTTTTACCCCTAGTTTGCCACTCTTTAGGGTAGACTAGCATATCGCTTCCAACTTTTATAGAAGAAAAACCAATAGATTCCAAGGCTTTTCGTTCTTCATCGTGAACAGCGTAGAATGCTGGAGACCATGAATTTTGTTCGCAAAGTTGAATAAACGCTTTCAAATCTTGTTTATATTCTGTTTTATCTCCAAAAGGACCAGTTAGAGTTAAAGCAACTCCATATTTTAGTCTGTATGCTATTGCAGAATGTTCAGTGGCGGAGAACCAATAGTGGTTATCATGCCATGTTGTCATAAAACTCATGGTGTCTCCACCAAGTTGAACTAACTCGCTTGCTTTTTTGCGGTCTTCTTCATTAATTGTTATTTTGTTTCTAAACCACACCATGCAAACAGCAAAAAGAACAAGCCAGAATAGAACTCCAACACCTTGAGTTATTGCTGAAGACAAAGGAGTTATAGGTGTAAGCATGGCATTGGACCTTAATCCAAAGCCCATAGGCATCCAACGCCCTGGAAGGTCACGTAGTAAATGATGCAAGTCTGCTACAGGCTTAAATTCATTTGGTGCAATCAACCCGAAGCAAACATATCCTATTCCAGTAGAAAATAGTGCAAAAACAATTGCAGCTAATCCAACTCTGCGCTCAAGCTTATCACTATGATTTGGAAAATGCTTTATGCTTATAAACAGTAGGATTGCGATTAATAAAGGAGGCAAAGCTGTAAGCATAAAGGCTATAGAAGTAGCATTATTCTTGTGGAAAATCATAGTTTGTTTAGTTGCAATCAAAGGCAAAATGGCAAAATACATGGTTGCATATACTGCTGTAATTCCGTTGATTGTTATAGCAGCATAAGCTGCAAGTCTTCTTCCGCGTAAAAGTCCCCAAGATATAATCATTAAAGTGACAATAGGCAAAAGAATACGAATCCAAAGACCTCCTATTGTTGCGTGTTGTAATCCTGAATGAAGCAGGCAACTGCTTGAACTATAGTTTGATATACATCTTGCTAGCCACGGTTTCGTACCCATTTGCGGAGACATGAATAAACCTAATGTAGTTAGTATTCCAGCGTGAGATCTAGAAGATAGTGCAAGAACTGGTCCTAAAGCCATAACAAGTTGAGTTATGGAAAATAGACGTCTAATCTCGTAGTCTGTTCCTTCCCACCAGTTCGCGCTTTTTACAGTATTTGTATTAGCATTGCTATTTTTGTTCATCAGATTGCCAATAATATGGCCACAAATTGCTGCAAAAATTGTGCAATAATCCCCAGGATTTCCACTATAAAGAAGCATCGCAGACGTGATTGCGTATCCTAAAACAAACATTCGTCTACGCCACAATATCGATTCGCATGTTGCTGCAGCCATAAAAGCTCCAACAAAAAGTGTAAAAGGAGAAAGTCTAATTGGTATTCTAGTAATCCAACGCATGTTTCTAATAATCATTGAAAGATTACCGATTAAAGTAAGACCGAGTATTGTTCCAATAAGAGTGCTTGTTACAGAAACAAAAAGCAAACGCATTTTACCGATACGTGTTTCGGCTAACCCTATTAAAACAAGTGAAAGTATTGCATTTACTATTAGAGATGGGAAACTATTTACAAAAAATAGCGAGTGGAATAGTTTAATCAGAAGCTGTGTAATATTTCTATGCCCAAACAAAAAAGTAGAGCTTATTTTCGGTTTATGATACGAGAAGAATTGTGAAAGAGTTGCATTGGTGCCATAAGTATAGATGTGCATTACGGTACTGAAAACCCAGTGAATAAGGTTAATAACCAAGAAAACTAGAGTTATTTTCGCTGCTAGCACGCGCTGCGATAGCCACATGCGCACATCGTTGGTAAGAACGCTTAAATGATGTTTTGCTGTAGACTCGTGATTTTTTGATAAAAAGTTTGGCATGATTTATCGCCTCACCTTCTGATTGATAACCACTTGAATATTATTATAAGAGTTTAAATCTGGATAATTGCTTGTTATTCCAGAATCTTTACAAAGATGGTCGATTACAACTTTTAACCCATTTTGAACGGTATGCCAATCGTGTCCAGATCCTTTAGAAATCATGGTTATAACGCTTATTCCAGACTTATGAGCCGCTATAGCAATATTAGACTGATTTACTTGCGATTTAGGATCCCAAGCTCCAGCTATAGAGTAATAATTTTGTTTTAAAGGAGCATTTTTTCTCATTATGTTTGCTGGAATATGCTTTTCGTATTTTTTGCGATCTCCATCAAAATAACGTTTTATTGTTTCATCGCGATTCTTGTATGTTGGCTCTAGTTCTCCGCCTGCAGAATACATGTTTCCAAATAGTTTAGGATAAGCTGGCACAATCTGAGTTGCGCAAGTTCCTCCTTGAGAAAATCCTCCCATTAGCCAAAGTGCTGGATTGTTGCTGGCTGGTAGATTTTTATGAATCCAATTAACAACATCTTTTGTCAAATAAGTTTGTGCTTTTCCATAAACCTTTGTATCCGCGCAAAGAGAATTGTGTGTTGCAGTACCGTTTTGATCTGGTGACACAACAATCGGAGCTAAACCATTATGATCCTTAGCATAAGCGTCTAAGGTGTTTACAATTTCGCTCGCAGCAAATAGCCTATTAGGGCTTCCTGGTTGACCAGAAAGAAGAACCATTACAGGTAGTTTTGGAGCGTATTTTGTTAAAGCTGCTGGTGGTAAGTAGACGTTTGCGGTGCGGGCACGGAAGTTAGATGTTGTTGCGGGAATTTTAACGGATCTACTTATCCCTTTGGATGGTATTTTGGGGAGCTTGTTTTGTGCTGCAAGTGAATTCCAATCAGCGATTTCCATAACCCCATTATGTTTATTATGCTCTTCAAGCTTCGGATAATTACCTAATCCGAATACTGATCCAATAGTTGTGTATTCGCCATAAATCATGTTTACGCGAATCATTGTGGCTAAAATAAACAAAATAATTGAAAATATTGCAAAAGCTCTTCTATATCCTTTAGATATTATAGCCGCGCTTAAAGCAAATCCTACAGCCGCAAATCCTCCTGCAATAGAAAAAATCACAAGCCATCCTAGGCTTACTCCGAATACAAGAAAAACGTCTGAAATAAGCCAAGTTATAAATCCAAATATAAGTGCGAATAATGATGCAGAACCTAATTGTGTTAAAAGAGATGGAAGATACTTTATTTTTTTAGATTTTGTTATTAAAAGGACAGCTAAGCATAATCCAGATATTGTGAATATACTTATAGGTAGTATGCCGTGCATTAGGTTAATTGTGGCAATAAACTTCATTCTTACTGTTCCTTAAAACCTCACTAGATTAGAGCTATCAAAAAATACAGCCGTTGATAATATAATTCGTAATCCTTAAAATTTTCTATATTATGTCATCAATTATAATGATAAAAGATACAGAGTTTATTGCAATACGTCAAAAGTATGAATATACACAATTGTTTACTACAAGTTATGTTTATTTATGACGATGGCGATAATTAAAATGTATTTGTAACATAGATGCGTAAATGAGTTATGTATTAGTCATGTAATTAGAAGGGTGTGAAATTGCCATTAAGCAATTTTCTTACTATTTTTAAGCGTTTTAAGCTTGCGATTCCGCGATGGTTGTATGCGGTTCTGTTCGTTGTATTTGATGCAATAATGGTTATGATTGTGCAGCTTTCTGTTCAAAGGTCTGGACGAGTGGAAATGACTTCCTCGCTTTCGGCAAGCGCATGGAACATAATTTCAAAAATGTGGATTAGCTTAAATTTTGTATTCGTTTTGAATCTGCTTATAGTTGCTCTAATTTACGGAATTCTGTTGATGGTAATAAATCGTTTTTGGATTACTACACTTATTCTGATTACATTATCTGTAATAATTTCTGTAATCGAGTATATGAAGGTTAATGTTAGATACGAGACAATTCTTCCAGCGGACTTGAACTTTTTAAAGAGTAATACGGGGAATATCGCATCTTTTCTGCCAGATAATGCTATAGCTGTGATTGTCTGCGCCATTATTGCTGTACTTGTAGCTGTTATTGCTGCTATTTTTATGCATTTTGTAGATGTAAATCGCGGAAAAATCGTGTTTACTAAGGATTTTCGCATTTCTATTGTAATTAGAGTTGTTACATGCTTAGTGTGTTTTTTGAGTCTTGGATGGTATGTTTCTGGGGTTGGAACAGTTGGTTCTAGTGCTAACGGTTTTGCTAAGTTTATGGGCGATGCTCCTGCGATGTGGGATTCTGTTTATGATTCGCAAAGAAACGGTGCTTTAGTTGCTTTCTTAAGACAAGTGAATCCAAAAGTTATGGATAAACCAGCGGATTACAATGAATCCACTATGAAAGCTCTTCTAAAAAAATATGATACTGAAGCTAAGAAAATCAATGTTTCTCGCAAAAGCAAAATTTCAGACAATACTGTGGTTTATGTACTTTCGGAATCTTTCTCAAACCCAATGAGGGTTCCAGGATTGCAACTGAATAAGAATCCAATGCCATTTATAAGCTCTTTGAAAGAGAAAACAGATAGTGGTTTAATGCTTTCTTCTGGTTATGGTGGGGGAACAGCGAATCTCGAATATATGTCTCTTACGGGATTGAGCATGGTGAACTTCAATTCATCTCTTACAAGCCCGTATCAGCAGCTTGTTCCAAATTCTTCTTGGACTCCTACAATCAACAGATATTGGGGTAGTGAAGGAAATTCTGTAGCTTTTCATCCATATGAGCCAAGCATGTATTCTAGATCAATAAACTACAAGAAGTTCGGTTTTAGTAAGTTTTATGCTCTTGAAGGTCCTAATATTATTTCTCATAAAAAAATGTTGGATAAATCTCCTTATGTTTCAGATTCTTCAGCTTACGATAGCGCATTTGAGTCAATTTCTGCTAGTAAAAAGCCGCAATTTGTGCAAGTAGTCACAATGCAAAATCATATGCCTTATAGAAATTGGTATAAGAATAATGATTTTGTTGCAAAAGCAAAAGATGGTTCACCTAATTTAGGACAATCGGAAACATCATCAATTGAAACATATGCTAAGGGTGTTAATTACACGGATCATGCTACGCAAAAGTTCTTAGAGAATCTTGATTCAATTGACAAGCCTGTTACTGTTGTGTTTTACGGCGATCATCTTCCTGGCGTATACAGTACGGCTAGTGCAGATCAAAATAATTCTCTAGATCTGCATTTAACTGACTACTTTATTTGGTCAAATAGAAAAGCTATTGAGACAAATAAGATTAAAAATATTCATAAAAATACTTATTCGTCTCCAAACTTCTTCATATCTCAAGTAGCATCTCATACTAATTCAAAGGTTTCGCCCTATATAGCTTTCCTTACTAGATTACACGATAAGGTTAGTGCTATGGAGCCTCCTGTAGTCAATAAGATTCAAGGTTGGGATAGGATTCCAGAAGGACAATCCATCTATCTGGATAATCATGGTAAGCCAATGATTGCTAATAGTATGAATAAAGAAACTAAGCAATTATTGCATGATTATCGCTTGATTCAGTACGACATTACAGCTGGGAAGCATTATCTTAAAAACACAAACTTTCTTGGTTTTTAAGATAACCAGATAGTCGGATAATCCTCTACAGGTCTAGTGCTTTTGACGCAATGTCATGCCTAAAGAACATGTGAGGAAGATTAAGCTTATCTAATATGCTGTAGACGTTGTTTTGAGCGTCTTTTACGTCGTCTCCATGTACTTGCACAAGAGCTATTCTGCCTGAAGAAGTAAGAAGTTTTCCGCTTTCTTCATCGCTTTTTACTCCTGCATAATACACGTGCTGACCTTGATCTTCGTCAATAGGAATTTGAGGAAGAGGAGTTCCAGTAACTAAAGTGCCAGGGTAGCCTTCGCTTGCTAATACAACTCCAAGAGTTACGCCATTTTTAATCCAAGTAAATGTTGGTTCTTTGCCATGCAAAATGTTAAAAATAGCTTCACCAAAGTCGCTAGTAAGTCTTGGAAGAACAACTTCGGTTTCTGGGTCTCCAAAACGAGCATTAAACTCAATAACTTTAGGCCCTGAAGCTGTATCAATTAATCCAGCATAAAGTACACCGGTAAAAGGCGTGCCCTCTTTAGCTAGTCCTTCAACAGTTGGGCGCACAATCTCGTCAATAGCACGCTGAACTGTTTCGTCGCTAATTTGTGGAACAGGACTATAAGCTCCCATGCCGCCAGTATTTGGACCAGTGTCGCCGTCGTTAGCGCGTTTGTGGTCTTGAGAAATTGGCATAACCCAAAAATCAGTTCCGCTTACGAAACTCATAAGTGAAAACTCTTGACCTTGCAAAAATTCTTCAATAACAACTTTTGCTCCAGCTTGACCAAAACGATGATCGACGAAAATATCTTCCAAAGCATCAACTGCTGTTTGCTCATCCATAGCAACAGTAACGCCTTTTCCAGCAGCCAAACCGTCCGCTTTAATAACAATTGGAGCACCATGCTCAAGAACGTATGCGCGTGCAGGCTCCAAAGCGTCAAATGTTTTGTAGGAGGCAGTTGGAACGTTGTGACGAGCCATAAGCTTTTTTGCGAAATCTTTAGAGCCTTCAATTTGAGCTGCGGCTTTGTTTGGACCAAAAGCGGCAATTCCATGCGCTTCAAAATCGTCAACAATGCCATTCATAAGCGGAACTTCAGGACCAATGAACGCAAAATCGTAGTTATTGTCTTTAACGAACTTAATAAGAGCGTCATGATCTGATTGACTTATGTTTACAGTTTGAATTCCATCTGCTGCAATACCAGGATTTCCAGGAGCAACAGTTACTTCTTCAACGCTTTCTCCTTTAAGTAACGCGTGTGCAATAGCGTGTTCGCGAGCGCCAGAACCAACTACTAAAACTTTCATTTTTAATCCTTTATTGCTTTAAGATTTTGCTGTCTACTGTTTTGCGTTTTGCGTTTTGCGTTTTTTGCGGTTTACAACAACTCAACTGCAGCGTTTTCGCGCTTAGCCATTTTGCCAATAATATAAGCGGTTTCGTCATGCTCGTTTAGTATACGCATTGCCTCGTTTGCTTTGCTTTCATCAACTGACAAAACCATGCCAATTCCCATATTAAAAACGTTGAACATTTCAGCGTGAGTAACTTCTCCAGCTTTTTCAATAACGCCAAAAATAGGTGGAACGCTCCAGCTAGTGGTATCAATTTTTGCAGCCAAATCATCTGCATACATGCGAGGAACATTTTCAATAAATCCGCCGCCTGTAATATGAGCAACTCCCTTAATGAGATGCTCAGCAAAAAGTGGCTTCAAAGCTTTTACGTAGATTCGAGTAGGTTCAAGAAGAACTTCGCCAAGCGTTTTGCCGCCAAGCTCATCTAACTTGGTGTCAACGCTAAAACCTGCTTCTTCAAACAAAGCTTTGCGAACAAGAGAGAATCCATTTGAATGAACTCCTGAAGAAGGAAGTCCTATAAGCACGTCGCCTTCGCAAATAGCAGAGCCGTCAACAATATTCGAACGTTCTGCAACGCCTACTGCAAAACCTGCAAGATCGTACTCGTCTTCGTCATACATTCCAGGCATTTCAGCAGTTTCGCCGCCAATTAAACCTGCTTCTGATTGCACGCAACCATCTGCAACGCCTGAAACTACCTGCTCAAGTATTTCAGGATTGTTTTTCCCACACGCAATGTAATCGAGGAAGAAAAGCGGCTCGGCACCTTGAGCTGCAATATCGTTTACGCACATTGCAACGCAATCAATGCCAATAGTGTTATGCTTATTCATCATTTTTGCAATCACAAGCTTGGTTCCAACGCCATCCGTACCAGAAATCAGCACTGGCTCTTTGTAACCAAGAGATGCCAAATCAAATAAGCCGCCAAATCCGCCGATGCCACCTACAACGCCTAGGCGTTTCGTGCGATTCACGTGCGATTTAATACGACGTACTACTTCGTATCCTGCTTCTACGCTTACGCCAGCCTCTTCATATGCGTGTGGCATATTGATTCCTTTCATAACTATGTTATAAGTATTTTCTTAAATTTTATTTATAAATTGCGGTAAACAATTAAAATATTAAGTTATATAAGATTTTCGTGTGAATATTTGCTGTGCTTTCTCACTTCTTGCAAATGTTCGCGTTCTTCAGGAGTAAGTGAAGCCAAGAATTCTTCGCCGTAATCGTCTAGTGCAGTAGGGTAGTCGCCATTAAAGTAAGCAACACACAAACCGCCATAAGGCGCTGGCTTTTTTAATCCAATCGACTCTACTAATCCATCTAAAGACAAAAATGCTAAGGAATCAGCATCAATATACTCGCGTATTTCTTCGACTGAATGTTTTGCTGCAATAAGTTCCTTTGTGGTTTGAATATCAATACCGTAGAAGCAAGGATATTTAAGAGGAGGAGAAGAAATACGCATATGTACCTCTTTAGCTCCAGCTTCTCGTAGCAATTGCACAATGCGCTTAGAGGTAGTTCCGCGAACAATTGAATCGTCAATAACGATAACGCGTTTTCCTGCAACTACGCCACGAACAGCAGAAAGTTTCATACGAACGCCTTGCTCGCGTAATTCTTGTGTTGGTTGAATAAAAGTGCGTGCAACATACTGGTTTTTAATCAATCCCATTTCATTTGGAATTCCGCTTGTTTCAGCGTATCCTGCAGCAGCAGAAAGTGAAGAATTAGGTACTCCAATAACCATGTCTGCGTCAACAGGAGATTCTTTAGCCAAACGCGCACCCATACGCTTTCGCACAGAATGAACATTAATACCGTAAATATTAGAATCTGGGCGAGCGAAATAAATAAATTCCATTGAGCATACTGCATGTTGTACGTGCTTTGTATATTGCTCAATAGTGTAGCCATCGTCATTAATAACAATTATTTCGCCAGGCTCAATATCGCGAATAAACTCTGCTCTAACAATATCTAATGCGCAAGTTTCGGATGCGAGTACATAAGCTCCATTGCTCATTCTTCCTAAAGAAAGAGGTCTAAAACCATTCGGGTCTGTTACGCCAATAAGCTCCTTTTCAGTTAGAAGCAAATAGGCAAAACCACCATGAACTATTTGCAAAGCATCTTTAAGCTTATCCATAAAAGAAGTTTTATTTGATCTTCTAATAAGATGCATTAACACTTCAGTATCCGAATTCGAGTGGAAGATTGCTCCCTCATCTTCAAGTTTATTCCTAAGAGTTGTGCAATTAGTAAGATTGCCATTATGTCCTAAAGCAACATCTCCATCATGGAAACAAAAAAGAAAAGGCTGAATGTTTTCAACACTTCCCGAACCAGCAGTAGCATAACGAACGTGCCCAATTGCGCTGTTTCCAGTAAGTTTCTTCATAATGTCTTCGTTTGCAAAAACCTGAGTTAAAAGACCTAGGTTTCTGTAACCTTTAAGATGACCATTATCGTTTGATACGATTCCAGCGCCTTCTTGACCTCGGTGTTGCAGTGCATGTAATCCAAAATATGTTAATCTAGCAGCATCTGAATGACCCCAAACGCCAAAAACGCCACACTCTTCATGAATGTCTTCGAGCTCTGCAGACATCAAACACCCCCTGTTGTTTTAGATTCTTAATCAAGATTTTCCTATAAACTTGCTACAAAAATCACATTATGCAGTGAAATATTCGACTCCAGCGCTAAAAATGTTTTGTGTTCTAAAATCTGGAATATTCACGTACAAACCGTTTCCGCTGCGTTCGCAATGTCCCATTTTTCCAAACACTCTGCCATCTGGGCTAGTGATTCCTTCTACAGCCATAAGTGAACCGTTCGGATTCACTTTAAGATTCATGCTTGGAACGCCATTGCTGTCAACGTATTGTGTTGCGATTTGGCCGTTTTGTATAAGAGTATCCATAACTTCTGGCAATGCTACGAATCGACCTTCTCCATGAGATATTGCAACACTATGAACATCGCCAACTTTGCAATTTGAAAGCCATGGAGAAAGATTAGAAGCAACGCGAGTTCTAACAATCTTGCTTTGATGCCTTCCAATAGTGTTAAACGTTAAAGTCGGGCATTCTGAATCCATTGGAACAATATCTCCAAACGGGACAAGACCTAGTTTAATAAGAGCTTGGAAACCATTGCAAATACCAAGCATTAAGCCATCGCGATTATTGAGCAAATCGCGAACAGCGTCACTAACAGCAGGATTCCTAAAGAAAGATGCTATGAACTTGGCTGAACCGTCTGGTTCATCACCTCCAGAGAATCCGCCTGGAATCATAACAATTTGGCTTTTATTAATCTCATCAACAAGATCTTTTGCAGATTGAGCAATATCATCAGCGCTTAAATTATTGATTATAAGCGTTTTGCATTCTGCTCCAGCTTTTTCAAACGCTGCTTGAGTGTCGTATTCGCAATTGTTTCCAGGGAAAACTGGAATGATTACGCGTGGGTGACTAATCGGAGTTTTTCTATGAGAACGCATGTGGTTATGAGAATACTTCAGTTCACTAGAGTTTATAGCAGGAACTGAGTCTCCCTTCTCTCGATACGGGAATATATCTTCTAAAGTATTTTCCCAATCTTCTTGCAAACTAGCTAAATTAAGTTTCTCGTTTTCTACGCAAAACTCGAATTCATTACAAGTTTCGCCTACTACATCTACGCTTACAAGATCTGAATCTGCATACGTAAGTTCAGAATCATCTTTAAGCTCCACATAGAACGACCCATATTCTGGCTTAAACAAATCATTCTTGCTAATCGCATTATTAAGCTTTAACCCAATATGATTTCCCAAAGTCATCTTAAATAAGATTTCCGCACTAGCACCAAATCCAGGAGTGCTAACGGAAAGCGCATGCTTATTTGAGGTAAGATTTTCCACAATCCTAATCGCCTCTAAGAAGCTTTGAGATTTAGGCGTGATTCCATCTTCCTTATATTTAGGCAATATTCTTAAAATTCTACTATTGGCTTTTTTGAATTCTGGCGAAACAACGTTTCTCGCGTCTCCTGTAGAAACAGCAAAAGAAATAAGTGTTGGTGGAACATCAAGATTTTCAAAGCTTCCGCTCATAGAATCCTTGCCGCCAATAGCGCCTACACCAAAGTCAATTTGTGCGCTTAAAGCTCCGAGAATAGCTGCCATTGGTTTTCCCCAACGTTCTGGAGCATTATGAGGCTTTCCAAAATATTCTTGCAAACTTAAATAAGCATTTTCTATAGTAAAACCGCTGGCTGTGAGCTTTGCCAAAGACTCAACAACAGCTAAATAAGCTCCAGTAAATTGATTCTTTTCCATAATATATGGGTTAAAGCCCCACGACATTGCAGAAGCTGTGTTCGTTTCTCCAAAAACTGGCAATTTTGCAACCATTGCTTGTGCAGGAGTAAGCTGACGTCTGCCTCCAAAAGGCATAAGAACTGTTGCAGCTCCAATAGTGGAGTCGAACATTTCACTAAGACCTTTGTTTGAGCAAATATTTATGTTGGAAACAAGATTTTTCATGCGCTCGCCAAAAGATTTATTAGCGTATTCGCCACTTATATCTTGCCATTTCGAAGTATAGTTTTCGCCACTTTCAACGTGAATATTTTGCTCTTTTGGAGCTCCATTAGAAGCTAGGAATTCACGGCTTAGATTCACAATTGTTTTTCCTCGCCAAGTCATTTTCATTCGTGCTTCTTCTGTGACTATGGCTACAATTTGTGCTTCCAAATTTTCCTGACGTGCGTATGACAAAAATTCGTCGGCATCGCTTGCTGCAACATCAACAGCCATTCGCTCTTGAGATTCAGAAATCGCAAGCTCTGTGCCATCAAGACCTTCATATTTTTTAGAGACTTTATCTAAATCAATAATCAAGCCATCTGCAATTTCACCCGTTGCAACGCTTACGCCGCCAGCGCCAAAGTCGTTGCAACGCTTAATAAGTCTGCATGCATCTTTGCGGCGGAAAAGTCGTTGTAACTTGCGTTCAATAGGAGCATTTCCTTTTTGAACTTCTGCTCCGCATTCCTCAATGCTATCAGTGTCTTGCGCTTTAGAAGCACCAGTTGCTCCACCAATTCCGTCTCTTCCAGTTCGTCCACCTAGAAGAATAATCACGTCTCCTGGCTCAGGTGTTTCTCTTCGAACATGGTCTGCTGGGGTAGCGGCTACAACTGCACCCACTTCCATTCGTTTTGCAACGTATCCTGGGTGGTAAATCTCGTGTACTTCGCCTGTTGCAAGTCCAATTTGATTTCCGTAAGAAGAGTAGCCTGCAGCTGCCGACGTTACGATTTTTCTTTGAGGCAATTTTCCTTCAAGAGTTTGGGCTATTGGCGTTCTAGGATCTGCAGCACCAGTTACTCGCATTGCCTGATATACGTAAGATCTTCCCGAAAGAGGGTCGCGAATGCATCCGCCAATGCATGTTGCAGCACCACCAAAAGGCTCGATTTCTGTAGGATGATTATGTGTTTCGTTTTTAAACAAAAACAGCCAATCTTCATCGTGCCCGTTTACGTCAACTTTGATTTTTACTGTACAAGCGTTGATTTCTTCGGATTCGTCTAGATTTTTAAGAATTCCATTATGCTTCAAATACTTTGCACCAATAGTTGCCATATCCATAAGACAAATCGGCTTATTTGTGCGATTAAGTTCTTCTCGCATTTCAAGATAACGATTGAATGCGGTTTGTACTTGCTTATCGTCTATTTTTATGTTTGTAAGATGCGTGCCAAAAGTTGTATGACGGCAATGATCAGACCAATATGTGTCTATTACTTTGATTTCTGTAATAGTTGGATTGCGATTTTCGTTTTTAAAATAGTTCTGGCAGAATTTTGCGTCTTCCAAGTCCATTGCAAGCGCGCGATCTTCTATGAACTTTTTTAAACCTTGTTCGTCTAAATCGTTGAATCCGTTGATAACTTCCACATTTGCTGGAATAACTGTTTCTGTTTGCAAAGTATTGACTTTATCTAAAGATGCTTCGCGCGCTTCAACTGGATTAATTATGTAGTGTTTAATTGCGTCCAAATCTTTTTTAGACAAATCACCTTTAAAAGCCAAGATTTGCGCGGTTCTTACCCTTGGTCGCTCTCCTTGGCTTATAAGCTGTATGCATTCACTTGCAGATTCTGCTCGCTGATCAAATTGTCCTGGAAGAAATTCCATAGCAAAAACATGTTCGCTTGTGCTTATGGGCAGATAATCATAGGTGTTATCGACTGGTGGTTCGCTAAAAACTGTTTTGATAGCAGTGTTGAATAGATCTTCTGATATTCCTTCAACATCATACCTGTTTATTATGCGCGTTGATTTTAAAGAATCTATTCCTAGAATTTCTTTAAGCTCGTGATTAAGATGCTGTGCCTTAACATCGAAACCAGATTGCTTTTCAACATAAACGCGAAATACCACGGTAAACCTGCCTTGTAATTGTACGTTTTGGCTATTTTGGTTGTTTTGTTTTTTCAGTTTTCTTTTTCAATTTTGTTTAGTTTTGCTTTAAGAACGCGCGTGGCTCGCACCTCGAAAGATGCGAGCCACATTAAAAATCATTCTTCAACATAATTATTTGGATTTATTTCGTCGAAGTTTACGCCTTCGCTTTGAGCAAGAGATTTAAGCCTTGAGAATATCTCCTCGTAGGCTGGAATTATATCTCCTAAATCTCGTCTGAATAAATCTTTATCTAAGTGGCTTACTTCAGAATTATTTGTATTGCGCTTATCCCAAAGTCTGCAAGTATCTGGCGTTATTTCGTCAGCAAGCAGAATGTTTCCCTTAGAGTCAACGCCTTCTTCAATCTTGAAGTCAACAAGCTGTACGTCAATCTTAGAGAAAACATCAAGCAATGCATTATTAACAGCATGAGCTTGGCGAGTAATTTCTGCCAGCTCTTCATCGGTTGCTAATCCAAGAGCTACAACGCCTTCAGGATTAATAAATGGATCGCCAAGTTCGTCGGATTTAACGCAGAATTCCAATAATGGTTTCTTTAAAGGAGTGCCTTCTTTTACAGCATAACGTTTTGCAAAAGAACCAGCAGCAGTATTTCGCATTATTATTTCTAATGGGAACATTTTCATGCGTTTTACAAGTTGCTCAGTGCTAGAAATGCGCCCTAGGAAGTGGCTTTTCACGCCACGCGCCTCAAGAAGATGGAATAGTAAAGAAGTTATTTGATTGTTTAAGCTGCCTTTGCCAGCAATTTGAGCTTTTTTAAGACCGTTGCCAGCTGTTGCCTGATTCATGTATTCCACACACAACACATTATTGTTATCAGTGGCATACAATTTCTTTGCTTTGCCCTCATACAACTTGTCAAGTTTTTCCATTGACGTGCCTCTCTTGTTGCATCTATGGCTGTAGGCGAAAACCAACATTGTTTGAAGGTTCATCCAACCTTGTCAGCACGTTCAGACTAACAATTGTTACCTACAATTTTTTTAGATTATTTTTTATTCTTTTAATGTCTTAAACCAGTAAAAACCTTGATTTTTCGATGTTTTAAGACGGTAGTTCTACAGTGTGTAATTCGCTAGCAATGCGTGTCGCGCAAGATTTTGCATCACGCACGCTGTTTGATACTGTCAAAATAACACCTAAGCGTCTTGAGCCGTGAACTTCTGGCTTTCCAAAGATGCGTATATCACATCTTGCGCAATCTTCAGTGTTTAATGATTTTGCTACATTCGCAAATCCAATTTTTCCATTACCTTCTACAACAAGTGCATGGCTTAAAGCGACTTCATTATTTTTTAAACAAAGAGCAGTGTGCTTTTGAGTAATAGGAACACCCAAAATCGCTAAAACATGCAGAGCAAACTCGCTGTAATACTGTGAAATCATTGTAACCATACCAGTATCGTGCGGACGAGGGGATAGTTCGTTGAAAAGTAAATCACCGTTTTTAAGAACAAAGAGTTCAACTCCATAAACGCCCCAACCAGTTTCTCCGTTTTCTCTTGCTATTTGAGATAGACCTTCAACGGCTCGTTTAGCAATATTTTTAGCGTTGATTCGAACGTTTTCTGGTATATTTGCTGGTTGCCATGATTGCCTGTAATCGCCATTTTTTTGAAATTGTGCAATGGGTTCGCATGTTGTTATTCCAGCGCTAGAGCTTACAGTTAGTACTGTTAGCTCGTAGTCTAATGGTGCTAAAGCTTCAACAATTACGCGAGATATATCAGCGTTTTGTGTGTTCTGACTCTTATGCTTAGATCTTCTTCCATTTTGTGCTTCTACCCAAGCATTTTGTAGATTTTCAAGATTTTTTACTATTGATTGACCGTGACCAGATGAGCTCATAATTGGTTTTACGACGCATGGATATCCTACGATTTTTGCTCCTTTTTCTAATTCTTCATAGTTAGAAGCAAATCGATATGGTGTTGTTGGCAATCCTAGTTTTTCGTGTGAAATTTTTCGCAAAGCTTCGCGGTCCATAGCAATTGCAGTAATATCAGAGCTTGGAACAACTTGAATTTTCTTACTCTTTACAACATTTTTTAGTATTTGAGTTGATATTGCTTCAATTTCAGGAATTATTATGTCTGGGTTTATATCGTTTATTAAGTCTTGCAACTCTTGAGAGTCGCTCATATCTATAACGCGATTTTCTTGAGCTACTTGCATTGCTGGAGCGTCCGCATAGCTATCTGCCGCGCATACTCTTATGCCAAGCCTGATAAGTTCTATAGCAATCTCTTTGCCAAGTTCTCCAGAGCCAAGAAGAAGAACTTTTGTTGTATGTAACTTTGAATCAAAAATACCAAAAATTCGCTCGTTTGTAACGCTTTCATTTAATTCATTATTTGAATCTGATTTTTGCGAAAAACTCATAACTATATTCTTACATTACGCAATGTCGAATTGTCGTGCGACGCGCCGAATGAAGATTGACTAGCATAAATTTAAAAAATCGTGTATAGTATTCCTCTGTTGTGCGATTCCCGAAGGGTTTCGCGCCATAATGGTGGCTATAGCTCAGTTGGTAGAGCATCTGATTGTGGTTCAGAAGGTCGCGCGTTCAAGCCGCGTTAGCCACCCCATTTTTTCGGCTGGTTTCAGCCGAATTTTTTTTTATGCTAGATTATTTTTTACTTTGAGTATCATTCTTTTTGCAATTAGATTTTTTAATTTATCAGTACACGTTTATGCCCGTATATTAGTACACGTTGGGGTAGAATAATGTGGATTGCATAATTTGTTATGTTTCATAAATTTATGTTTAAGGAGCTTATATATGGCAGGTAGGGGCGGTAAGTCATCAAAGTCGTCATCAAATGTATCTTATGATGAACCTTTTTGGGAATCCGCGCTGCTTTTTGTTCCGCGACTTGTTGGTAAAGTAGTACGTTCGCTTTTTGGTGTGGGAGAATACGACGAAGCATACCGCAGAGATGGATTGTGCTTTGTAATGATTATTATTGCTATTCTTTTCTGCGCATCGGAATGGTTTAGAGTTAGTGGTTTTATAGGCGTTGCTTTTCACTTCGCAGCATCTGCAGTTTTTGGAGTTATGAGCATTGTTTTACCAGTTTGGTTATTTGCTGTAGCAATTAGACTAATGAGAAATAGTGGATCAAAATCAGGTAACCCACGTGTTATAGGTGGTTTTGTTCTTATTTTGTGGTCTATATGTTCTATTTTAGATATTTTATTTGCTAGTAAAAATCAACATTTTCACATAGAAGATTTGCAAAAATCTGGTGGATTATTAGGTTTTTCTCTTGGTTCTCCTTTAGCTTGGGGATTATCTAGGACTTTTGCTCTAGTGATTTTTGTTATTATCGCAATTTTTTCGTTTTTGATGATTTTAAAATTGCATGTTACAGACATAACGCAGTTTATATTTTCTGCTTTTTCTAAAGATAGTAAAGATAGTAAAGACGATAATTCTGAGGAAGATTCATACGATAATGATTCTAAGGATGATGATAAAACACTTGAATTTGCTGATGGAGTGCCAACTCATGATGATTCTGACAAATCTGAAAAGTCTCGCAGATCTTTGCATAATTCGTTAATTTCTAAATTATGGAATTCACTATTTGGAACTAAGAAAAAAGATAGTAATAATGAGCTTTTAGATGAGTATGCTGGAGATGATGCTTTTCTCTGTGCATCTTCAAAAGATGGCGGTAGTAATTTCGAATCAAATAATGCTGATCGCACGAATATTCATGATGGTGATCTTAATAATCAATCGCAAGGTTATGAGAATACGGTTGATAAATCACATAATCGTGAGTCTCCTAGGTCTGTATCTTCAAGTGGTTCTTCTGCGAATTCTAATTCTTGGAAAACATCTCCAGAATTATATATTGATGAATTCCCTAAGGCTCCTATAAGCACCAGCGAGCAATATTCTTCTGATCCTTGGGGAAATATGCCTGCTCAACAATTAGATAAATATAGGTCATCGCAAGAAAATAATAGTGATAGCGCTGCTGGCAAAGATATATACGATTCAAATCATAGTGATTCTAATGTTTATGAAGATGAACCTTATATTCTACCAGATTTGAACATACTTGTTCATGGAAAGCCTCATGCAACAAGAACACCAGCGAATGATCGTGTGATTCGAGCTTTAACTTCTACCTTTGAACAATTTGAGGTAGATGCGAAGGTTATTGGCTTCTTAAGAGGTCCTTCTGTAACTCAATATGAAGTTGAGTTAGGATCTGGAGTAAAAGTAGAGAAGGTAACGAATCTTCAAAAGAATATTGCGTATGCTGTAGCAAGTACTGATGTGCGTATTCTCTCTCCAATTCCGGGCAAGTCTGCAATTGGTATTGAGATCCCGAATGTAGATAGAGAGATTGTAAATCTGGGAGATGTTCTTAGGTCTGATAAAGCGCGCCAAGATCCAAACCCTATGCTTACAGGTGTTGGTAAGGATGTTGAGGGTCATTTCGTAACGGCAGCTCTCGATAAAATGCCGCATTTGCTTGTTGCAGGTGCTACAGGATCTGGTAAGTCGAGTTTTATTAACTCGATGCTCACTTCTATTATCATGCGAGCAACACCTGAACAGGTTCGTATGATTTTGGTAGATCCTAAGAGAGTAGAGCTTTCTGCATACGCTGGCATTCCGCATTTGCTCACACCGATTATTACGGATCCTAAGAAGGCTGCGCAGGCTCTCGAGTGGGTTGTTAAAGAGATGGATGCGCGCTACGACGACTTGCAATTCTTCGGCTTCCGCCATGTTAAAGATTTCAACAAGGCTGTGCGTGAAGGAAAAGTTCATGCTCCGGCTGGTTCTAATCGAAAAGTTGCTCCATACCCGTATTTGCTTGTGGTTGTAGACGAGATGGCTGATTTGATGATGGTTGCTAAGAACGATGTGGAAAGTTCTATTCAGCGTATTACTCAGCTTGCTCGAGCTGCAGGAGTGCATTTGGTTCTTGCTACTCAGCGCCCATCTGTTGACGTTGTAACAGGCTTGATTAAAGCAAATATTCCTTCTCGCTTGGCTTTTGCTACTTCATCTGCAACTGATTCCAGGGTTATTCTCGATACTGTTGGTGCAGAAACTTTGATTGGTCAAGGTGACGCTTTGTTCCTTCCAATGGGTGCTGCTAAGCCTCAGCGTGTGCAGGGCTCGTGGGTGAGTGAATCTGAAATCCGCAGGGCTGTGGAGTATGTTCGCACTCAGCGCAAGCCAAAGTATCGTGAAGATATTGAACAAATGGCTCAAAAAGCGGATGCTCAAGCTCAAAGCAAGCTTAAAACTAGCGATATTGGCGACGATATGGATGAGCTGCTTCAGGCTGCAGAGCTTGTAGTAGGCGCTCAGTTTGGATCAACTTCGATGCTTCAAAGAAAATTGCGTGTTGGCTTTTCTAAAGCTGGTAGGTTAATGGATTTGCTTGAGTCGCGTGGCGTTGTTGGTCCATCCGAAGGATCTAAGGCACGTGAGGTTCTTGTGCAACCTCAAGATTTGCCTAAAGTTTTAGCATTTATTCGCGGTGAAAGTGATTCTTTGTAAAAGTTGAATTAAGTTTTGCGTTTGCTATACCATATTTGTGTAGCTTTATGGAGGTATTTATAGATGTTGAAAAACAGTAAGTCTAAATTACTTGAAGGTTGGGATTATGCTCCTAATGTAGTGACATACATAAGGATTATTCTTTCCATTCTATTTATAATCTTATATTTGGTTGCAGGTCCTTGGGGTTATACTTCTACTGCGATACGTTGGTCAGTGTTTGTTTTGTTTGTAATTGCAGCTTCTACAGATAAATTAGATGGTTGGATGGCTAGAAAATACAATCAGGTAACTGAGCTTGGTAAATTACTAGATCCTATAGCAGATAAGCTTCTTATGCTTTCCGCGCTTATTATTGCGTCAGCTTTTGGAGAACTATATTGGTGGATTACTGCTTTGTTTGTTATTCGTGAAATTGGCATAACTATTTTACGATTCTATGTTATAAATAAGGGCGGTAAAGTGATTGCAGCATCTTCTGCTGGAAAGTTTAAGACACTTTCTCAGTCAATTGGTATTGCAATGCTTCTCGTTCCTATTGTTCCTATTTTCTGCGCAAATGATATTCCACTTTGGGTGATTTGCTATTACTCCATTGCTTACGGTTTGATTGGAATTGCAATAGGTTTTGCTACTTACTCTGGTATTCTTTATGTGAACGACGCTTTGAAGCATTGATATAGATATGTGTAGTGACTCTGTTAGTGTTTTAGCTAGTGAGATTCTTGATTTTTGCGATGCACATTCTTTGCATATCGCATGTGCTGAGTCTCTGACTGGGGGTCTTCTTTCAGATTCGTTTGTAAAGATTCCTGGCGCTTCTAGAGTTTTTCTTGGATCTACTGTTACTTACGATATTCGTGAAAAATCTAAGATACTTGGCGTGGATTGCGATTTATTAAAATCGTGTGGTGCTGTAGATGCGCGAGTAGCAAAGCAAATGGCGTTTGGTGCAGCAAGATTATACAGTGGATCTGGTTGGTGTTATAAGCGTTTTGAGCAACAAAAAGATGTTGACAATCCTGATTTTCCTATTATTGGATTGTCAACTACTGGTGTTGCTGGACCTGGCTCTGATGCTGGTAAGCCAGCTGGGTTGGCGTATATTGGTGTTTTTGTTCCAACTGTTACAGATAAATCTTGCTATTCGCTTGACTCTGATGCGATTTTTTGCAAGTTTAATAGAATAAAAAATTGCGTTTTTGATTGTAAGTGTGGAAAAATTAGTAATTTCTCCTTGGAGAAATGTGATTTTTATTCTTGTGATTTAGGATTGTTGATTTCTGCTCAATTAAATATTTCTGGTAATCGTGAAGAAGTTCGAAACGGTGTCGTTTATGCGTTAATCAAAATTCTGCATTCCATAATTTTTGAAGATTGGATTTTTGATGCGCGAGCGTGAATTCTGGGAGCTTCTTGAAGAGGTATTTGGCAGGGAGTTTGGCAGGAGTATAGCAAAAGACCAGGAGCTGCAAAAACTTAATGGTATGAGTGCTCGTGAGGCGATTGATGCTGGAGTAGAGCCAAGAATTGTCTGGAATGTTTTATGTGATCACATGAATATTCCTGATAGTAAGAGGTGGGGTAAAGATCATAATGCTCCACCAATGCCTGCAAAATAGATATTTTCGTTGGAATTTCAAGTCAACACACTTGTCGAACAAATGTTCGTTTATGGTGTATAATGTCAATTGTTGGGCTTCTTGCAGCGTGATAAGTGCCTATTGTGTTATTGAGTAAAACCTTTAACCACATTGCTCTAAAACGCTTGCATAGTCATTATGTATTGCATTAACGTCAATCAATACATCGGCATGCGAAAGGAGTAGCAGATATGGCACAACAAGCAAAAAAAGGTGCAGTGGATCGTCTTATTGATGCCGACAAGGCAGATCCTCGTAGAAAAGCAGCGTTGGAAACAGCTCTTGCCAATGTTGAAAAACAATATGGTAAAGGTTCCGCAATGCGATTGGGTGATAAGCCACTACAAGACGTGGAGGTTATCCCTACTGGCTCAATAGCTCTAGATATGGCTCTAGGGATTGGTGGCGTTCCTCGTGGGCGTATTGTGGAAGTTTATGGTCCTGAATCTTCTGGTAAAACAACATTAGCTTTGCATATTGTTGCTAATGCTCAAAAAAATGGTGGTATTGCTGCATTTATTGATGCTGAGCATGCTTTAGATCCAGTTTATGCGCGTAAATTGGGTGTTGACACAGATTCTCTTATTGTTTCTCAGCCAGATAATGGTGAACAAGCATTAGAGATTGCCGACATGCTAATTCGTTCTGGTGCTTTAGATGTTATAGTAGTTGATTCTGTAGCAGCTCTTGTTCCAAAAGCGGAAATTGATGGAGACATGGGAGATAGCCATGTTGGTTTACAAGCGCGCTTAATGAGCCAAGCTTTAAGAAAAATGACTGGTGCATTGTCTCAAGCTGGAACGACAGCAATATTTATTAATCAGCTTCGTGAAAAAATTGGTGTATTCTTCGGTAATCCAGAAACAACTACTGGTGGTAAAGCTCTTAAATTCTATTCATCTGTTCGAATGGATATTAGACGAGTTTCTACTATCAAAAATGGTGAAGAGGCTGTTGGAAATCGTACTAAGGTAAAGATTGTAAAGAATAAAATGGCTCCGCCTTTTAAAACAGCAGAGTTTGATGTTCTTTACGGAGAAGGAATATCAACTGAAGGTTCTGTAATCGATATGGCTGTACAGTGCGATGTTATTAAAAAATCTGGTTCTTGGTTCACTTACGAAGGTGAACAACTTGGGCAAGGTAGGGAGAACGTTCGCCAATTCCTTAAAGATAATCCTGCTATTACAGAAGAGATTAGCGATAAAGTAAAAGTAGCGTTTGGGCTAATGAAGCCAGAAGATCAATTCGTTGAGGTAGAAGATGAAGATGACAATTCTCAGTCAGTATCATCTTCAAGTGCTGATAGTAAAACAAACACTTCAAAAGGCGGTGATGTCAAATAAAACTATATTAAATAAAATTATTAAAACAAAGTTGAGTTTAGCTGATTCACATCATATTGGCTGAGATTCAGTGAAAAGAATAGAAGATGATTAGTGTAGAGAGTTTTCTTCGCAATCATAAACCTGTTGATTCTTATTATTCTGCAGAAAATGAGTGTGAAAAAGCAGAAGAATCTGAAGTTAATGGTTGTGATTTAACAACAGTTGGCGTTAGTGATGCTTATGATAAGTCATTTGATAGCTTAGATAATAATCATGAAGATTATTGTGAAGAAAACTCTTCTTACGCTTTTAAGAAGTATAATTCATTTAATAGTAGAAAAGCTGCTAAAAAAGTAGATGTCAAAAAAGCCTCTGATTTCGACGATTGTAGAGAATCTGCTTTACGAATGCTAGATTATTCAGCTAGATCTTCCGATGATTTAAAGAATAGGCTCATAAATAAGGGTTACAAAGAGAATATTGTTGAATCCGTAATAATTCGTTTGGAAGAATTACATTTGGTTGACGATAAACAATATGCTAGATCCGTTATACGCTCATGTGTATCTAGATTGTTGGGAGAACGTGCGACTCGCATTGAGCTACAAAAAAAGGGCGTTTCTTCCACTGTGGCCTGTTCAACATTGCAAGAAGCTAGAGAAGACGGTGTTTTTGAAGAAGCTGCATGGGAATTAGGCAGAAAATTATCGCTAAAACTTAAAAGCCTAGACGATAATGTAAAAAGACGTAGATTCTTTTCTGCAGGAGCTAGAAAAGGTCATGATTTAAACACACTAAACGAAGTATATTATGCTTTGTTTAAGTCTTAAACCAAAATCTTTAGCAAATTTCGTTAGCGCACTTAAGAACATAATCTGGCATATCTTCGATGTTAATAACATCGTTGAATCTAGCTGTTTTATTTTTAAGTTCGCTAAGCATTTTAGGAGCGTTTGTAGAAGTTTTGCTTTCTAACAAATCCATGCAAGCAAAATCATCTAATCCTTCAACATTTAAGCCTAAAGATTCGCAAACAACCCTAGGGAACTTATACGGGCTTGCTGTGCTCAAAAGAACACGCGGAACATTAGAATCATGAGGAATATGATTCATAACAAAGTATCCGCAAGCAGTATGTGGATCAATAACATAATTATGCTTATTCCAGCATTCTTGTATGGAATCGCGAATTTGATCCTCGTTTGCCCAGCCGCAACCAAAAAGTTTCCTAATTTTAGAAAGAACATTATCTGGTATTTCAAAGGCGCCCCATTGTTGTAAATCATTCATGAGCATTTGCAACAGTCGTGTATCTTTATCGCACATGTAGTAAAGCATGCGTTCTAAATTAGAAGAAACAAGAATATCCATAGACGGTGCAATTGTTTGGTTAAATGGTCGAATCTTGTTATATGTTCCACTGACCAAAAAGTCAAACAAAACATTGTTGCTGTTGCTCGCTACGATTAAGTGTTTTACAGGAAGACCAAGAATTTTCGCGTAATATCCAGCAAGAATATTTCCAAAATTGCCAGTAGGGACACAAAATTCCACTTCATTACCAAGTTCAATAACGCCTTGTTCAACAAGCTTAGAATAAGCGTAGAAGTAGTAAACAACTTGAGGAATAAGTCTTCCAATATTAATCGAATTAGCAGAAGAAAGCAGTGCGTGATTATTGTTTTCAACCGTTTCATTAATTGAATTGTTAGTAAATATTTGTTTAACGCCGCTTTGCGCATCGTCAAAATTTCCTCTAACAGCGCATACTTTTACGTTATTTCCACTTTGAGTTGTCATTTGCAATTCTTGAATTTTACTTACTTTACCTTCTGGGTAAAAAGTGACCATAGAAGTGCCTTCAATATCCGCAAACCCAGCTAGCGCAGCTTTTCCTGTATCTCCCGAAGTGGCGGTAAGAATCATAACATTTTTATTAGAATCAGATACATTTTTTGTGTGACTAATGAATTGCGGCAAAATCTGCAAAGCAACATCTTTAAAAGCACATGTAGGACCGTGGAAAAGCTCTAGAACAAAATCATTATTATTTCCAAGAGTCTTTAGAGGAGTAATTTCACTATCTTCCCACTGACTTCCATAAGCATTTTCAACGCACTCATCAAGCTCGCTAGACGTAAAATCTGGAAGGAGAATTTGAAGAACGTCTTTAGCAATATGTTTATAAGTTTTCCCAGAAAGATTAGAAATATCATAACGAGTTTCACCAAGGCAATCCGTAACAAACAAGCCACCATCATCTGCTATTCCTCTACGAATAGCTTGCTTCGATGTATAGGTTTTAGAGTTTGACCTAGTGCTGTGAAACATAACTGTATTCGTAGTGTTTTCTGCCATGATTCCTCCATTCGTGCTAATTGGTATACATGTTACCTGAAGAGGTGGAGCCTAAGTACTGCTATTGCTAATATGTTCAATATGATTAATCTTGATACAAAGTTAGATGAAACGCATAGTAATGCACAAAACAATATGTCTAAAGATTATGGGGACTCTATAGATTCTATTGTTTTTTCTAGAGCGGATGCTTCGCGAATAGCACAGCGTGAATTTACTAAAGCTAATACCAATTTTAAAAATAATCTTCTAAATGCTATTGCTGATTCTATTGAAAATAATGCAGAATTTATTGAAGAAGCAAATAAGCAAGACTTAGAAAAAGCTCAAAAAAATGGTATGGATGCTGGAAAACTAGACAGACTTAAATTTGATGAAGAAAGAATATTCCAATCTGCAAAAAGTATTAGAAAAATAGCGCAATTACAAGATCCTGTTGGAGAAGTTGTTCGTGGATACACGCTAGAAAATGGTCTTAGGCTTTCTCAAGTAAGAGTGCCAATAGGCGTAATGGGAATTATTTACGAAGCTAGACCAAATGTGACTGTTGACGTTGCATCTTTGTGCATAAAATCTTCAAATGCTGTAATTTTAAGAGGCGGTAGTGCAGCTGAGCGCACGAACCATGCGACAATTTCTGTAATCAAGCAAGTATTAAAAGATTTTGGTGTAAGTGGAAATCTTATAGAATCTGTTGATGATCTTGGAAGAAGTGGAGCAACGTCAATGATGCATGCTCATGGTCATATTGATGTTCTTGTTCCTAGAGGAAGTGCAAATCTAATCGCTGCAGTTGTTAAAGAGTCAACAGTTCCAGTTATAGAAACTGGAGCTGGAAATGTTCATATTTACGTGGATAAAACAGCAGATTTTGAAAAAGCGATACAAATTATTGTAAATGCAAAAACTCAAAGAGTTGGAGTTTGTAATGCTGCAGAAAAATTGCTTGTAAATCAAGATATTGCTAAAGATTTTCTGCCAAGAATTGCAAGCGAGTTAGCTAAACATAATGTTTTGATTCATGCTGATGAAAAATCCTACAATATTCTATTCGATTCAAATATCAATGGTTTGCAGTTAGAACATGCAAATGATGATGATTGGAATCGTGAATATTTGTCTTTGCAAATAGGAGTAAAGATTGTAAAAGATGTTGAGGATGCTGCGAATCATATTACAAAGTATTCAACGGGGCATACTGAGACGATTATTGCTGAAGATTATTTAACAATCAATAATTTTGTGTCATCTGTAGACTCAGCTGTTGTTATGGTAAATGCTTCAACAAGATTTACGGATGGCGGCGAATTTGGTTTTGGAGCTGAGCTTGGCATTTCCACTCAAAAATTACATGCCAGGGGTCCGATGGGTTTGAGAGAAATGACAACCACAAAGTGGATTGGTTATGGAGATGGTCAAATAAGAGCTTGATGTTATAAATTGTGACAGATAATAAGGTATTAAGAGTAAGGTTATGAGTATGCCAAATACACAGGAATCAACTAAATCAGATATTGTATACGCGAAAAGCGAATCATATGGTGTGTCTGATTTCAATGTTTTAGATGCTTTAGATATTTCCGCTGAGCGTTTATCCATAGTTCGCTATGTGTTTTTAGTGCAAATTGAAGATGGTATTGCGTCTGCATCTCAAAGATCTTCTCTTGAATATGCTGATGCAATATTAATGGGTTGGCCAGATAGGGATAATCGTACTGTTTTCAAGCCTCAGGATAATGCTGCTTTAGATGAGATTAATAAGAATTTGAGAAAAATGGAAGATAATATATCTCAATTCAGTAATCTTGAGCGTTGCGGTGAAGTAGATAATATGGCAGATATTCTTATTAAGATTACAGAATCTGTTGCAAAGATTAGAAGTATTTTCCAGCCTGATTTTCCTCTTCCAACATTTGAGGAGATTAAACGGGTTGTTCAAGATGAGTGGAATGAGGAAATGGGCAATATTAATCCTGATAAGGCGAACGTTGCCTCTAGCGTTATCGGTGAAGCTAAGGCAGATGATGCTGCTGATTTGCTTGATGGTGCAAAATAATCATGATGCTTGATTTTGTGTATTTTGAACAAAATGTGGAAATGAATTAATGCAAAATAATCTAAACAACTCTAAAGTTGATTCCCAAAATAGTATTAAGTCAGAAGTAAAAGATTTTTCTGAAGAGCGCAGAATGTCTGACTTGTTCCAAGGGTCTTTTAATGGCACTGAGGCTGCGCCGCCTGTTGTGGCAGGTGTTGTTAAACACCGTCAATCTGCTAGAGGTAATGTTCATCAGCGCCAACGAATAGGGATCATGGGCGGCACTTTTGACCCTATTCACAACGGCCACTTGGTAGCAGCTTCTGAAGTTGCATGGGTTTATGATCTAGACGAAGTTATTTTTGTTCCTACAGGAAAGCCTGTTTTTAAACTTGATAAGAAGGTTACTAACGCAGAAGATCGATATTTGATGACTGTGATTGCAACTGCTTCTAATCCCAAGTTCACAGTTTCCAGAGTGGATATTGATAGACCAGGTGTTACTTATACAATTGATACGCTTCGCGATATTCGATCTCAGCATCCAGATGCTGAACTTTTCTTTATTACAGGCGCGGATGCTATTGCGGAGATTATGCAATGGAAAGATGCTAGAGAACTGTGGAATTTGGCTAGATTTGTGGCTGTTACTCGTCCTGGGTATTCTAGTCCAGAAAAGTTTACTCAAATTGAGGCTCATGTGTATTCAGCGGATTCTTGTGACGATATGATTAATTGTCACAGTCATCGTTTCCCAGTTGACATTTTGGAAATCCCAGCACTAGCAATTTCTTCTACTGATGTTCGTAAGCGAGCTGAGCACGGGGAGCCTGTATGGTATTTGGTTCCAGATGGAGTTGTTCAATACATTGTTAAGCATGGTTTATACAGACGCGATTTGTGATTATTTGGAATCTTTTGCAATGATTTGTTGTGTATGAAACGGCTTAATGATTATAGTCTGCGCAAATAGATAGTATTAATCACAGTCCGTTTTTTGTGGGCTGTTAGTGAACTAGCGTTTGGAGATATGGTGAGCATCGTCCTTGAAGGAAAGCCAGATAAAAACCTTGTTCTCGTAACTGGTCGCGCGCATCCGAAGCTTGCTCGAGATGTTGCAAATCAGCTTGGTATAGAAGTATTGGAAACAACAGCATATGATTTTGCCAATGGCGAGATGTATGTTCGTTACACTCAGTCTGTGCGAGGAACAGACGTGTTTGTGTTGCAAAGTCATAGTGACCCTGTTAACAAGTCCATTATGGAACAGTTAATTATGATCGACGCATTAAAGCGCGCGTCTGCTCGTTCTATTACCGCTGTGTGCCCGTTGCTTGGATATTCTAGACAAGATAAAAAGCATCGCGGTCGTGAGCCTATTTCTTGCCGCTTGATGTTTGATTTGCTTAAAACAGCAGGCGCAGATCGAATCATGAGCGTTGACTTGCATGCGGCACAATCGCAAGGATTCTTTGATGGTCCTGTAGACCATTTGATTGCTATGCCAGTGCTGGTTGATTACGTTCGAGATCGTTTCAGCGAAGATTTAGGAAACGTTACCGTTGTTTCGCCAGACGCAGGTCGAATCCGAGTTGCAGAACAGTGGGCGCAACGTTTAGGCGGAGGTCCATTGGCTTTTGTTCATAAGACTAGAGATATTACTCGTCCAAATCAGGCTGTAGCAAATCGTGTTGTTGGTGATGTTGCTGGGCGTGATTGTGTTATGGTTGATGATTTAATTGACACTGCTGGAACAATTGCAGGCGCTTGTAATGTTCTTAAGGACGCTGGTGCAAAGTCTGTTACGGTTGTTGCAACTCACGGAGTGCTTTCTGGTCCTGCAGTTGAACGTTTAAAGAATTGCGGAGCTAGGGAAGTGGTGTTAACGGATACTGTTCCAATTCCAGAAGAAAAGCGTTGGGATGGGTTAACTGTTCTTTCAATTGCCCCACTTTTGGCAAGTGCTATTAAAGCTGTGTTTGAAGATGGGTCTGTTGCAAAGCTGTTTGACACTTATCCAGAGCATCATGGCAAGGGGTTCTTCTTTGCATAAATCCTATTTCGCCACGCCAAACTTGACGATGTCAATTGTTATGGCATAATAGTGACTTGGCGGTTTTTTCCGCCGTTCCCTCATGGTGTAATGGCAGCACACGGGTCTTTGGAACCCTTTGTCTTGGTTCGAATCCAGGTGAGGGAGCTAGAAATTGCGCCGCTTAATTTTAAGCGGCGTTTTTTATTAACATAGTTTGTTGATAGTGTGTGTATGAGTAGCTTGTTTAATCTAGGAAGGCGTTTTATTAGATATGTTGGAATCTTTAAGAGGTGGATTCAAGCGTGTTATTGCGCCTATTGCTAAGCTGCTTGTAAAATTTGGCTGTACAGCAAATGGCATTACTGTTTTCGGTACTTTGGCTGTTGTAGTAACCTCAATTTTTGTTTCTATGACTGGCTGGCTTTTATTCGGTACAATTTTGCTTACGATTTTTGTCCTTGCAGATGCTTTGGATGGTTCAGTCGCTGCTTTAACTAATCAAAATGGTGGAACGAAATTTGGTGCGTTTTTGGATTCTACTTTAGATAGAATCGCTGATTGGTCTCTATTTTTGTGTGTTTGTATTTGCTTATATCGTGCTAAAAATATCAACATATGTTTATATTTGCCAGAATATGTTAATGGTTTTATAAAATATTGCGGATTGCTTTGTTCGCTAATAGCAATTATGGCTGCTTTTGTAACGTCATATGCTAGAGCAAGAGGTGAGTCCGTTGGGGTGGAAGCTAAAAAAGGTTTGATTACTAGAGCAGACAGAGTGGCTATTATATTGATTTCAATGGGATTAAGTGGATTAACTGACTGGCTTTTATGGCTTAGTTTAGCCATGTTTATCCTTTGTATTGGTGGTATCATAACCGTTATACAGAGGATTTTTGAAGTTAAAAATTTGCTTAAAAATACTAGCGCATGACGATTTGTCGCTAAAGAGCATTAAAATCATCACGTTTACGTAACCGTACACTTTTTAGGAGTATCATGTCAGGTCATTCCAAGTGGGCGACCACAAAGCATAAGAAAGCCGCTATTGACGCTAAGCGCGGCAAGCTTTTCGCCAAGCTTATTAAGAATATTGAAATCGCTGCTCGTCTTGGTGGTGGAGACCCTGATGGTAACCCAACTTTGTACGATGCAATCGTTAAGGCTAAAAAAGCTTCTATGCCAGCAGATAATATTAAGCGCGCTGTTAAGCGTGGTTCTGGTGAAGAAGCAGGCGGCGCAAACTACGAAGAGATTGTTTACGAAGGCTATGCTCCAGCAGGTGTTGGATTGATTATTGAGTGCCTTACTGATAATCGCAACCGCGCTGCAGCAGACGTTCGCTCCACTCTTACAAAGGGCAATGGTTCTTTGGCTACAAGCGGTTCTGTTAGCTTCAACTTTGAGCGTAAGGGCTTGATTGAGGTTCCTAGCGAAGGCGTTGACTATAGCAAGCTTTTTGATATTGCTGCAGAAGCTGGCGCTGAAGATGTTGCTGACGACGGTGATGTGTATTCCGTATACACTGATTCTAGCGATTTGGTAACTGTTCGTAAGGCTTTGCAAGATGCTGGTTTCGACTATGATTCCGCAGAAATCGTTATGCATCCAAACAATGAGGTTGAATTGAGCTTTGAAGATGCTCAGAAAGTGTCTCGTTTGATTGACAATCTCGACGATTTGGACGATGTTCAGAATATTTACAGCAACTGGACTGCTTCAGATGAGGTTATGGCTCAGCTTGAGGAAGCAGAATAGTTTCCTATGATGATTTTGGGCGTTGATCCCGGGCTTACTCGCTGCGGGGTCGGCGTGATTGAAGCCGGCGTTTCTCGTCGGCTTTCTTTTATTCACGTCGATGTATTAAGAAGTGATCCTAAGACTTCTCAAGATTTAAGATTGCTCGAAATTTACAATGGACTGGTGGAGAAAATCGAAAGGTTTTCGCCAGATACTATTTCGATTGAGCGTGTTTTTGCTCAAGAAAATCGAAACACTGTTCTTGGTACTGCTCAAGTTGCAGGTGTTGCAATGTTGGCTGCTGCTCAGAGAGGTATTCCTGTAGCTTTGCATACTCCTACAGAGGTTAAACTCGCTGTTGCTGGAAATGGAAAGGCGGATAAAACTCAGGTAGAGCGCATGGTTGCGCGTCTTTTAAATCTTAATGTTTTACCGACTCCTGCAGATGCAGCTGATGCCTTGGCTCAAGCGATTTGTCACGCGCTTCGCCCAGCAGGGGCTTTGCAAGGAGGAGAGCGAGAGCAGCATTTAACTGAGGCTCAACGAAAGTGGGCTGCTTCTTTGCGTTCTGCTAGCAGACATTCTTCTGTCGGACGTGACATGTAGTATGTTTTATAGAACAGATGTTCTATTTATCTAGAAAGGTGAGCGCTGATGATTGGTATGCTTAACGGCGTTATTGAATCAGTTGATTCTCGATGTGCGCTTATCTGTGTTAGTGGTGTTGGCTATGAAGTTTATATGCCATCGTCTGATTTGGCTGCGCTGCATGAAGGTCAAGATGTTAAGGTTTATACGTCTTTACAAGTAAGTCAAGATGCTGTTACTTTGTATGGTTTTACGAGTATGCCTGCCAAGCGTATTTTTCTTCAAATTCAGCAGAAAGTTAGTGGTGTTGGTCCTAAAGTTGCTCTTTCTTTACTTTCCACTTTAAATGTGAATCGTTTATTGCAGGCTATTGCAGATGGCGATATCACCGCATTGTCTTCTGCTCCAGGATTAGGTAAAAAGGGTGCTCAAAAAATTGTTCTTGAACTTAAAGGTTCTATTGACGTATCTCAATTAAATGAAGATGATACTTCTAAAGATTCAAAATCTTATAAAAAGGAATTTGATGAATCTGGCATCAGCAAGGTTGTCGATGGACTTATGTCTTTAGGGTGGAAGCAGTCAGATGCTCAAAGAGCGGTTGAAAACGTGTGTAATAGTGAAAAAATTGCTCTGCCAATCAGTGATTCAGATATGCCTAATGTTTTGCGTATGGCATTGGCAGCGTTAGATAGAGGCAGGTGATGATTCATGAGTTTGGATGAAGGAATCGACGTACAAGCTTTAAATACTGGCGTATCCGAAGATTCATTAAGAATTGTTTCATCATCTCCTATAGGAAATGAACAGATTAGCGATGAAGAATTAAGACCTCATGCTCTAGATGGATTTATTGGACAGCCTCTTTTAAAGGCGCAGTTACAACTTTTTTTGGATGCTGCAAGATTGCGTGATGTTCCTCCAGATCACATGTTGCTTGCAGGTCCTCCTGGGCTTGGAAAAACAACATTAGCAATGATTGTTGCTAATGAGTTAGGCGTATCTATTAGAGTTACGTCTGGTCCTGCTATTCAACATGCTGGTGATTTAGCATCAATTTTGAGTTCTCTTGATACTGGTGAAGTACTGTTTATTGATGAGATTCATCGTTTGCCTCGAGCTGCAGAAGAGTTGCTTTATATAGCTATGGAAGATTTCCGAGTTGATGTTATGGTTGGCAAAGGACCAGGGGCGTCTTCTATACCTCTTACATTGCCGCATTTTACTGTGGTTGGTGCTACTACGCGCGAAGGTATGCTTCCTTCTCCGCTTAGAGCACGTTTTGGTTTTACGGCTCACTTGGATTTTTATCCTCACGATGAGTTGGAAAAACTGATTGAACGTTCATCTGTTCTTCTTGGTGTTCATCTTGTTGATCAAGCAGCTAAAGAACTTGCTATTCGTTCCAGAGGAACTCCTAGAATCGCAAATCGACTGTTAAGACGCGTACGTGATTGGGCAGTTGTGCATAATCTTAAAGATGTAAATCGCGAGTCTGTAATAGAAGCCTTATCGTTGTATCAGATTGATACTCAAGGTCTTGACCGTCTAGATATTGCGGTTTTGAAAGCTATTGTGAATCAATTTAATGGTGGTCCAGTTGGGCTTAATAATTTGGCTGCAATGGTTGGAGAAGAGGCAGAAACTGTAGAAACCGTTTGTGAGCCGTATTTAGTGCGTGAAGGGTTTCTTATTAGGACTCCTAAAGGTCGTGTTGCCACTGAAAAAGCTTGGCAACACTTAGGTCTTAAAGCGCCTGATAATGTCAGATAGATAACATAAAATAAGTGTTTTGGGCGGTGTTTTGTCCGTCTCAGGGTTGGATACATAAGGAGTTTATTGTGCCCCAATTTGTTAGCCAGTATGGCATGCTTATTGTACTCGTGATTGCCATGGTTGGTATCATGTGGTTCCAATCTCGTAATATGAAAAAGCGTCAAAATGAGTTGAAGTCCTTCCATGATTCTTTGAAACCAGGCGTTGAAGTTATAACAATTGGTGGAATTATCGGTAAGGTCGTCGTAGTTGATTCTGATCACGAAGAGATTGTTCTAGATTCAGAAGGTAGTTTACTTCGAGTGTCTTTCAGAGCTGTGAATAGAGTTTATGTTCGTGTAGATTTCAACAGCTATGACAAAGACGATGAAGCTGATAACTCGGAAGATGTTGATGCATCTGATAAAGATGAATCTCAAGAATCGAGCGAAACTGAGCAGATTCAAGAATCCAGCGAAACTGGTGAAGTCAAAGAAAACTGAGATAAGAACAATAAGATTATGACAACAACTGATATTACAGTAAAATCTTTGAAGAATGTTAGTGATGAGGATGTTAAATATTTAGCATCTCTTATTAGAACAATTCCAGGGTTTCCAAATCCAAAGATTGTTTTCCGCGATTTTCTTCCTGTTTTTGCTGATAATCGTGGTATGCGAATTCTTATTGATTCATTAGTAGATTCGTTGCCAGTTTCTCAAGATTCGTTTGATTTAGTTGCTGGACTTGAGGCTCGTGGATTTTTGTTTGGTCCAGCTTTGGCTGCTCGACTCAATAAAGGTTTTGTTGCCGTAAGAAAAGCAGGTAAATTGCCTCCCGAAGTCATAAGCGAGTCATATTCTCTCGAATATGGGGAAGCTAAGATAGAGATTGAGAAAGATCTTATAAAGCCTGGTCAGCGTGTTCTTATTGTTGACGATTTAATTGCTACAGGAGGAACTGCAAAAGCTGCTGCGCGACTTGTTGAAAGGTCGCAGGGCACTGTTGCTGGATTCTGCTTTGTAATGGAGTTAACAGGAATTAGCGGAATGAATGAGTTGCAATCTTATAAATGCTCTAGTTTAATGACGATGCCTGCATAAAAGTGGTGTATGAGTAGTAGCTTGTGTTGTACTTGGGCAGCTACATTTATTCATATATTGTTTTTAGGTGTAATCATAAAAAATCGAACAACTTAGATCTAACTTCAAGCGGCTAATAAGGGAGGATGATGTTATGAAAAAACTGAAGTCTTCTCTTATTAGCATTTTGAAGGGGATATCTATACCCGCTATTGCGACTTTGATTTTTGCAATAGTTGTTGGATTATTCATGTCACTAACCCTTCTTGTTATTTCTATAGAAGAAGGAACTGGTAATCTTTCCGATTCATCAATGTCGATGACATGGGCTGCTCTTCTTTTTGCGCAAGGAGTTGGTCTAGGCTTTGATGATTTTATTCTTACAGTTATTCCACTTGGTTTGACTTCGCTTATAATTACAATGCTTGCGATTCTGATGAGAAAACTAAAAGGTGGATCGCTAGTAAATTGTATTGGTTTATTTGTTTGGGTTTTCATCACTGGAGTTATATCTCAAAATACTAATATTGAGTTATTGGATTCGTTACCAGTCATATTGTTAAAAAGCTTTTGTGTATATGCTTTTGCACAGTTAATAGCTGTTTTCCCATACAGCTCATTGTTTGTATTAATCAAAAATAATATAACAAAAAATGTTCCTGAACATATATTAAAACGCATAAAAATTTGCCTTTATTCAACCGTAATCGTGTTGTCAATTTATGCAATTATTGCATTATCAACGATTATCTTTTGGTCCATTGTTGGAGCAAGTAATGTTGAGATAGTTTTTTCAAAGTTAGGAATGCAATTAGGTTCAAGAATTTTAACCACAATTGCATGTCTGGTATGGCTTCCAAATGTTGCATTATGGGCATTATCATGGATTTCAGGTTCAGGATTTGCTATAGGATCAGTTGCTAATTTCACAATTTATGCAGTTAATCGTAAGTCTTTGCCTCCTGTTCCATTCTTTGCCATATTCCCAGACTCTATAGGTGATTCACTTTATAGGCTTCTTGTCAATGGTATTGTTTTTGCCTTATGTGGCGTATTTGCGTTATTTGTGATTTTATATTCTAAGTCTTGTAATATTCGTTTGCATTTCGATAAAGATAAACTTGATTGGAAGTCTACCGTTATTGCTTTTGTGGAATCAGCTGTAGTTTTGGTATCAACTTGCATATTAGTAATACTCGTTATGAGTATACTATTCTTGTTCGCAAACGGTGATTTAGGTAAATATCGTTTATCCAATGTTGGTGTAAATGTAAGTAGAAGTGTTCGTGCTTTAGGTCATTTAACAGTATTTGGTTTTGGGTTGGCCTGGATTCTCGTTATATTTGTGTGCGCAATAATAATTTCTATTCGTGCGTTAAGTTCTAAAATTTTTGAGAAATATGATTCCATTAAGCCGTCGAATTTTAATATATTTTCCAAAAAGTTATCTGAAAATATTAGTGAAAAGTCAAAAGAAAATCAGAACATAAAATCGCAATCAAAACCAGTTGAACAGTCATGTGAAACGTCAGTAATAACTCCTAAAGAAAACAATATGTCTGAAAAGTCTGCTGATTATATGTCTTCAAAAAAAGAAAAAACGCGTTCATCTTGTTCAATTAGTCAAAATGAAACAGATAATATAAGTCAGCCGCGAAGCGTTAAATCCACTAAAAAACAACCTTTGCTTGAGAACAAAACTGATACTAGAAAACCTAGAACAGTTAGTTCGAAAGTCAATAAAAAATAATCCTCGTCCAACATCAAGGAGGAAGACCACCGTGCAACAGATACACGCGCAAGAATCAAGTGCAGATGTGCTGATAACCACAGGTAAAAGGTCAATCAAGCGAGTACTTGTATCAGTATTTTGCAAAGAAGGGCTAGAAACTCTGGCAGACGCTTTTAAAAAGTGCGGAACTCAGGTTGTTTCAACAGGTTCAACAGCTGCAAAACTCCAAGAATTAGGTGTAAAGGTTACGGAAGTATCTGATATAACAGGTTTCCCAGAAAGCTTAGATGGTAGGGTTAAGACGCTCGATCCACATATTCACGCTGGGATTTTAGCAGATATGAGCAATCCTGATCATGTAAAGCAGCTTAAAGAGTTAAATATTGAGCCATTTGATGCTGTTGTAGTGAATTTGTATCCGTTTGTAAACACTGTTATGAGCGGTGGAAGCGAAGCTCAGATTATTGAGAAAATCGATATTGGTGGACCATCTATGGTTCGCGCTGCCGCGAAAAATCATAAATCTGTGGCTGTTATTACAGACCCTGCAGATTATAATATTCTTGCCCAAAGAGTGTTATCTGGAGAAGGTTTTAGCCTAGAAGAACGCGAATACTTGGCGCATAAAGCATTTGAACATACGGCTTCTTACGATGCTGCAATATGCCAGTGGACAAGTGAAGTTTGGTCAATTCCAGAAAGTATGAAGACCAAGTCTGAGGAAGACGCAAATTCAGTTGATAAAACAAGTGAGGATTTGATTCTTCCAACTGATTATACGCGTACGTGGAAGTTAAATCGCAAGCTTAGATATGGTGAAAATCCACATCAGCAGGCGGGGCTTTATCTTGACCCATTGCATAAGGGAGGTTTAGCTCAAGCTGAACTTCTTGGTGGAAAGCCGATGAGCTACAACAATTATGTTGATGCGGATGCGGCTTGGCGTGCAGTATGGGATTTTGCCCCACAAATCGCTGTTGCAGTATGCAAGCATAATAATCCTTGCGGCTTAGCAATAGGTGCAACTGCAGCTATTGCTCATAAGAAAGCTCACGCTTGCGATCCTGTAAGTGCTTACGGCGGTGTGATTGCTTGCAATTCAACTGTTACACTAGAAATGGCTGAAAGTGTTCGACCAATTTTCACAGAGGTAATTGTTGCTCCAGATTATGAGCCTGAGGCTTTGGAGTTATTGCGCACTAAGAAGAAGAATTTGCGAATCTTAAAGGTTGCAAATCCTCCAGTTTTGGGCTTGCAGGTGCATCCTATTGATGGTGGCGCATTGGTACAAAGCGCAGATAAGATTGATGATTTTGGCGATAATCCTCAAAATTGGACTCTTGTATCTGGAGAAGCTGCAGATACTGATACTTTGAGAGACTTAGAGTTTGCATGGCGCTCACTTCGTTGCGTAAAGTCTAACGCAATTCTACTTGCACACGATAATGCTACTGTTGGCATTGGCATGGGGCAGGTTAATCGCGTGGATTCTTGCCACTTGGCTGTTGAGCGTGCTAATACTCTTGCTGATGGTGTTGAGCGTGCTCGTGGAGCTGTTGCGGCTTCGGATGCATTCTTCCCATTTGCTGATGGTCCGCAAATCCTTATTGACGCAGGTGTGCGAGCAATTGTGCAGCCAGGAGGGTCAATTAGAGATGAGGAAGTGTTTGAAGCTGCGTGTGCGGCTGGAGTAACAATGTACACTACTGGTACAAGGCACTTCTTCCACTAAATAGTATTTGACTGAATAATAAAATATTTATTAATTTTTTAATTAATACAAGTATTCTATAAAAAGGACCTTGGATTGTATTTTCGTATACTTTCCAAGGTCTTTTATGTATTATACAAGTATGACAATTAATGATCGGTATGAAAAACAAGACGATGTATCAAAAATTCAAAAGAACATTTTAAATGTAAATGAATCTGAATTAGCAAAAAAATCAAACCATATATACGTTTCTGAAGTCAAAGAAGGAAAACCGTATGCGCAATGGATTGTGGCAGCAATAGTATGCGTAAGCGCAGTATTGGCGTTTATGGGTAAAACAATGGCTGCCACGGTAATAATTGCCGCAACAGCCATTGTTCTTGGAATCATACGCTTAATATTTACTCAAAAAAGTCCATGGAAGGTTAGATCTGTAGCCTTCGATTCTTTCATAAGCATTTCGCTAGGAATTGGACTATTGATAACGTATTTTTCAATTTTTTTCTTAATGTAGAATCCGATAGATTTAATTCACGAAATTCTATTTATCATCTCTGTTAAAAGGATTAAATGGAACATTATCGTTTCCAGTAGAATCCAAAGTCGTAGAAGGGGTTACTGAAGACTCTGTGTTAACAGGAGGTTCTGGAACTACAGGAACAGTATTCTGTAGAACAGGAGAAGTTTGATTTGAGCAATCAGCAGCAACAGGATTCTGATTATTTGAAGAAGATGTTGCAAGCTTGCAAATAAGCATGACAAATCCTACGAGCGCAGCGGCAAAAACAGGTGCAATCCAAAATACCCAAAGTTGACTCAATGGTGAGACAGATAACTTTTGCGATTGAGCAAGAATAGCAATGCCAGTAGAACGGGCAGGGTTTAAACCAGCTCCAGTAATTTGATAAGTAATGAAAGCTCCAGCGGCATAAGCAATGCCCATGTGAGTAGAATATCCGCATTTTGTGCTGCCGTTGTCATTCATGTACGTCATGGCTGTTGCAACAATAACAAGAACTGCAATAATTTCAACAACAAGAGCAGTAATAACGCCAAAAGATGCATTAACACTCTTAAGTTGGTTTGCAGAAATGGAAGCATTTTCAAAACCATTAACAACAGGAGCAAACCAAGTGTGAGCTGGAACCATCTTTGTTTGTGGCAGAACAAAAACAGTTACTCCAGCTGCAGCGATAGCTCCAAGAACCTGAGCAATAATGTATAAAATTCCAGAAATATAAGGAGTTCTGCCAGTAAGCATAGATGCGATAGTTATAGCAGGATTTACATGTCCGCCAGAAAACTTAGATGCAATACCAATAGCAGCAGCATAAGCAATGCCAGTTCCTACTGCAATCATAAGAACATTTACGCCATACATTGCAGTAACAATAGATGAGAACATGTAGATAGTGAACATTGCAAAAGCGCTTGCAATGAATTCTGCTCCTATTCTAAAAATGAGCGGAGTTCTAAGTGCAGAAGATTGTTTAGAAACAGAGCAATCTGCATTTGAAGTGTAGTTCATAACAATTCCTTACGTTAATTGTGTACACCGCTATGCTGGTTTTTATTATTTACAGCACAACCAAACGTTTGCTATAGTATCACGGCTATGCCATACGCTAACATAGAAAAACGTGGTAATTTCCTGTATTTATTGCAGAATATGAAAATTTGCTACTAATTTATTAAAAGAATACGAATAAGGTCACGTTGGGAGAACGATGCCAAACGCATATTCCCGCGCCAATCAGGCGCAACAAGAATCCAAAAACGCTGTTCGACTGCAAAAGCTACTTGCTGAAGCGGGATTTGGTTCACGCCGAAAGTGTGAAGAAATAATCTTAGATGGGCGTGTTGAAGTAGATGATGAGCTTGTAACAACACTCGGAACTCGAGTAGATCCAAGTAAACAAAAAATACGCGTAGACGGATCGAGAGTGAAATTTAATCACAAGCTTGTAACGCTCGCGCTTAATAAGCCTAAAAGAGTTTTGAGCGCAATGGATGATCCAAAAGGTCGCTTCACTTTAAGAGACATTGTTGGAGATAAGTACGAGCGAATTTTCCACATGGGACGCTTGGACTACGATTCTGAAGGTCTTATTTTAATGACCAACGATGGTGAGTTAAGCCAGCATGTTATGCACCCAAAGTATGAAGTTGAGAAAACGTATATTGCAACTGTTGAAGGCAAGATCAACGGAATGGTTTGCCGCAGGCTAGTTTCGCAAGGCGTAAATCTGGAAGACGGCTGGATTAAGCTCGATCGCTGTGCAATAATCGACCAAAATCACGATGCAACAATCGTAAAAGTTGTTTTACACTCTGGCAAAAATCGTATTGTGCGCAGGATTTTTGGAGCCGTAGGATATCCTGTAAAGCGTCTTGTGCGTACTCAAATTGGGCCTATTAAGTTAGGGGACTTAAAAGCTGGATCGTATCGAGTGCTTTCTCAAACAGAAGTGCGCTCGCTTTCTAAGGAGGTTGGCCTGTGATTTGCGTAGCAATTGATGGACCAGCAGGAGTAGGTAAATCTTCTACTTCTCGTGCTTTAGCGCAATACTATGGTTTTGCGTATTTAGATACGGGGGCAATGTATCGAGCTGCTGCTTGGTGGTGCTTGAAGCAAGGTATTGATTTAAGCAAGCAGCTTGAGTTGGATGAAGAAGGAAATTCAACGAATTCTGCAGATGCAAAACGCTTGAATCAAATTGTTGAAGCTGTTGGAGCATTGTTTACGGAAGATCATGCTGAATTTAGTGTTGATCCAAAAAATCCTGTAGTCGTAATTGATAGTGAAGATATTAGCGAAGAATTGCGTTCCAGCGAAGTTTCTTCGCACGTGTCTACGGTTTCTTCGATTCCTGCAGTTCGACGCATGCTTATTGCTGCTCAGCGCGCGTATATTGCTTCAGAGTCTAGTGAAGATTCTTTCTCAGGCGGAGAGGGAATAGTTGCAGAAGGCCGCGATATTACTACTGTTGTGGCTCCAAATGCTCAAGTTCGAGTGCTTCTTACTGCTCGTGAGGAAGTGCGTCAAGCTCGCAGAAATAAGCAGGATATTGCGCAAGAAAATTTGCAAAATAATGAATCTAAGAATAATGAATCTGAAGAAGACGATATTCGCGCTCGTGATGCTAAAGATGCTAAAGTTACGAATTTTCTTAAAGCTGCAGACGGTGTTACAACTCTAGATAATTCTGATTTAACTTTTGAGCAGACTCTTGACGCGCTTGTAGAGATTGTTGACGATGCAATTGAGCAAGATGAGTACGACCGTTATGCTGCAAATCTTGAAGGCTACGATCTTGATGATGAAGATCGTGCGCTTCTTAGTGGTGATTTTGCAAGCGATGATGAATCGAAAGATACAAAAGCTGTTGGAGTAATCGCCGTTATAGGTCGACCAAACGTTGGAAAATCAACGCTTGTAAATCGTATTTTGGGTCATCGTGTCGCTGTTGTAGAAGATACTCCAGGTGTTACTAGAGATCGCGTAAGTTACGACGCTGAGTGGGCTGGAACCAACTTCAAGCTGGTTGACACTGGCGGCTGGGAAGCAGATGTTGAAGGCATTGATTCTTCTATTGCTCAGCAAGCGCAAGTGGCAGTGCGTTTAAGCGATGCTGTGATTTTCCTAGTAGATGGTCAAGTTGGTTTAACAGCTACAGACGAGCGCATTGTTTCAATGCTTCGCGCTGCAGGTAAGCCTATTACTCTGGCAGTTAACAAGGTTGACGACGCTAGAAGCGAGTATTTAACTGCAGAGTTTTGGAAGCTCGGAATGGGTGAGCCTTACGGAATTTCTGCAATGCATGGCAGAGGCGTTGGAGATTTGCTTGACGCGGCTCTTAACTCTTTGAAGAAAGCGAATAAAACTTCAGGATTCTTGACTCCAGAAGGACTTCGCAGAGTTGCTTTAGTTGGGCGTCCAAATGTTGGTAAGTCTTCGCTTTTGAACCATTTAGCTCATGAAGAACGTTCTGTTGTAAACGATTTGGCTGGAACTACTCGAGATCCTGTTGATGAGGTTGTGCGAGTTGATGGAGAAGACTGGCTGTTTATTGACACTGCTGGTATTAAGCGCAGGCAGCATAAGCTTACTGGTGCTGAATACTATTCTTCACTTCGTACGCAAGCTGCGATTGAGCGTTCTGAACTTGCTTTGATTCTTTTCGATTCTTCCCAGCCGATTGCAGAGCAGGATTTGAAAGTTATGAGCCAGGCTGTAGACGCGGGTCGAGCAATCGTACTTGTGTTTAACAAGTGGGACTTGATGGACGAATTTTCCAGACAGCGCATGGAACGCTTGTGGAAAACTGAGTTTGAGCGCGTAACTTGGGCTGAGCGCGTTAATCTCTCCGCAAAAACAGGATGGCATACGAATCGTCTTGCGCGCGCTATGCGAACAGCTTTAGACAGCTGGGATAAGCGCATTCCTACAGGCAAGCTCAACGCTTTCTTAGGTCGTATTCAGTCTGCTCATCCGCATCCTTTGCGAGGCGGAAAGCAAGCGAGAATCTTGTTTGCTACTCAGGCTTCTACGCGCCCACCGCGTTTCGTGATATTCGCAACAGGCTTCTTAGAGCACGGTTACCGTCGCTTTATTGAGCGTTCTCTTCGAGAAGAGTTTGGATTTGAGGGAACTCCTATTCAAATCTCTGTAAAAGTACGAGATAAGAAGAAGCGCAAGTAAAATCGCAAGTAAATAAATTTGCGATTAAAGTCACGAGTAAAGCTTAAGTAAAGTAGGAGCGGAATATGGCTGGTCTGGGCGAGTTAGCTTTTGATTTGCATCATGCTAGCGAAGACGAGATTTTTCAAGCATTTGTTGATTGGGTTAAAGATAACAAGCATGTAGATTTGTGGCCGCATCAAGAAGAATCTGTTATGGATTTGCTTGCAGGAGACCATGTTATCTTAAATACTCCAACCGGTTCTGGAAAATCTCTAGTAGCGCTCGGCATGCATTTTGCAGCGCTCGCTACCGGCAGACGCTCCTACTATACTGCGCCAATTAAAGCTCTTGTTTCCGAAAAATTCTTCGATTTAGTTGCGATTTTTGGGCGCGACAACGTTGGCATGATTACAGGAGATTCGCATATTAACGCGGACGCTCCAATAATCTGCTGCACTGCAGAAATCTTAGCAAATCAAGCCTTACGCGAAGGCGCAAACGCTGAAGTCGATTGCGTTGCAATGGACGAATTCCACTACTATGGTGATCCAGAGCGCGGATGGGCTTGGCAAGTTCCGTTACTTACACTTCCAAATACGCAATTCTTACTTATGAGCGCAACTCTTGGAGACGTAACGGATATTGCGGAACGTTTAGAAAAATCAACAAAACGTAGTGTTGATATTATTGCTAATGCGCCAAGACCAATCCCACTCGAATACGAGTACACAGATAAGCCGCTTGCAACAACTGTAGAACTCTTATTTAACAAGGGTTTAACGCCAATCTATGTAGTTCATTTTTCGCAAGATGCAGCTCTAGAAACAGCTCAAGCGCTTGCAAGCACGGGGGTTTCTAGCAAAGATCAGCGAGACAAAATTGCTCAAGCTATTAAAGGCACTAAATTTACTACAGGTTTCGGCAAAATTTTGCAAAGGCTACTGCGCACGGGTGTAGGCGTACACCATGCTGGTATGCTTCCGCGCTACCGTAGGCTTGTCGAACAGTTAGCTCAGCAAGGATTGCTGCCCGTTATTTGTGGCACAGACACTCTCGGAGTTGGTATTAACGTGCCAATTCACTCGGTTGTTCTTACAGCTCTTACAAAATTTGATGGGAATCGTAGTAGAAAGCTTCGTGCTCGCGAGTTTCATCAAATTGCAGGACGTGCAGGCAGAATGGGATTCGATACTGAGGGCTTAGTAGTTGCAGAGGCTCCAGAGTTCGAGATTGAGAATGCGCGCGCTGTTGCAAAAGCTGGAAATGATCCTAAGAAGCTTAAAAAAGTTAAGCGTAAGAAAGCTCCAGAAGGCTTTGTAGTTTGGGGCGAGCCAACGTTTACTAAGCTTATTGAAAGCGCTCCAGAAACTTTGAATCCTCACATGGTTGTAACGCACTCAATGATTTTGAACGAAGTTACGCAAGGTGGGGATGCTAGAGCACGCGTTGAAAAACTTATTGAAGATAGTGCGCAAAAGCCGCAAGATAAAGAGAAATTGCTCGAGCGTTGCAACGATATTTTCCAAACTTTGCTCGATACTCAAGTTATTGAATGCAGAGAGCTTTCGGATGGTTCTTGTGATTATGATCTTGATGTTGCTATGCCAGAGGGCTTTGCGCTGGATCAGCCGCTTTCTCCGTTCTTGCTCGCAGCTTTGGAACTTCTAGACCCAGAATCTCCAAGCTATGCGCTTGATGTAATTTCTATGGTTGAAGCAACTTTAGATGATCCTAAGCCTGTGCTTCGCGCACAAGAGCGTAAGGCTCGCGATGCTGCAATGGCTGGCATGAAGGATGATGGCATTGATTACGAGGAGCGCATGGAACGCTTAGCGGAAGTTAGCTACCCTAAGCCCCTTGAAGATTTGCTAGCTCCTGCTTTTGCGCAATATCGCAAAGATGTTCCGTGGGCAAACGACTACTGGATTAAGCCTAAATCTGTGCTTCGAGACATGGTTGAAACAGCATCCGATTTCACTGGCTATATTTCGCGCTATGGCATTGCTAGAAGTGAAGGAACGCTTCTTCGTTACCTTTCGGACGCTTATCGTTCGCTTGCTCGCACTGTGCCAGAAGACATGCTTAACGAAGAATTGCGCGATATTATTTCGTGGCTTCGTCTTGTTGTGCGATCTATTGATTCAAGTCTTGTTGACGAGTGGGAAAGTGCTGGAGGATCAGACGCTGAAGCTAGCGCTGTAACTATGGCTGCGCCTGGAACTTCTGAGTCTGTAGTTGAGGATCGTCGTGGACTTATTGTGTTGATTCGAAACGCAATGTTCCGTCGCGTGCAGCTTATGGATTTGGAAGATGCGGATACTTTAGGAGAGCTTGACAAAGCTTGGGGTTACGGTGTTCACGAGTGGAATGATGTGCTTGACGACTATTACGATGAGCACGAGTATGTTGGTATCGATGCCAAGGCTAGAAGTGGCGACTTGTTTATTTTGGATGATTCTCTTGAGAAGAGTGAACATTCGTGGAAAGTTCGGCAAATTATTGACGATTCGGACGGAGACCATAATTGGGCTATTACTGGAATTGTTGATTTGGATTCCACACAAGATACAGGCGAAGTTGTGTTCTTTGACTACAGCGTGTCGCACGTGTGATTCTTAAAAATGTGCTAACAGAGCACAGAATGCAAAACACAGAACGCAAAATGCAATCGAACGTTTGTTCTATATGTAGTGTAAGCTGGTATTTATGGAGAAAGATTTATTTTCCGCAAGTAGTGCGCCTAGCGATGTAACACGTCCGTTGGCTGTTCGTATGCGCCCAAGCGCTATCGAAGACGTGCTTGGGCAGACTCATGCGCTAAAAGATGGTTCGCCTTTGCGCAGGCTTGCGAATCCGCAATCTAAAGGTTCTCTTACATCTCCAAGTTCTGTTGTGTTGTTTGGTCCTCCAGGAGTTGGTAAAACTACGCTTGCTTATATTGTGGCTAGACAGTCTGGTCGCGTGTTTGAAGAGCTTTCTGCTGTAACTTCTGGAGTTAAAGATGTTCGAGCTGTGTTAGATCGAGCACATGAGCGTTTAGTTAGTAAAGGTCAAGAAACAGTTCTGTTTATTGACGAAGTTCACCGTTTTTCTAAATCACAGCAAGATGCTTTGCTTCCAAGCGTTGAAAATCGCGACGTAACTTTTATTGGAGCTACTACCGAAAACCCAAGTTTTTCAATCATTAAGCCACTACTTAGTAGATCAGTAGTTGTCAAACTTGAGTCTCTTAGTGTAGAAGATTTGCACACGCTTATAGAACGCGCAATTTCTAGCGAAAATGGTCTTAATAATCAGCTTAAAATCGACGAAGACGCAATAGATTCAATTATCCGTTTAAGCGGGGGAGACGCTCGCAAAACTCTTACTATTTTAGAAGCGGCTGCAGGAGCAGTAACAGGAGATGTTGCGTTGCAGCATGGTAAAAATAAGCCTGTAATTACTGCTGATATTGTTTCTAACGTAATGGATACTACTACAGTTCGCTATGACAAAGATGGCGATGATCATTACGATGTGATTTCTGCTTTTATTAAGTCAATGCGTGGAAGTGATGTTGACGCTTCTTTGCATTATTTAGCGCGAATGCTTAGAGCTGGTGAAGACCCGCGTTTTATTGCAAGGCGAATTATGATTGCTGCTGCCGAAGAAGTTGGTATGGCGGCTCCACAAATTTTGCAAGTAACTGTTGCTGCAGCTCAAGCAGTTGCTCTAATTGGCATGCCAGAAGCGCGGATTATTCTTTCGGAAGCTGTGATTGCTGTAGCAACTGCTCCAAAATCAAACGCAAGCTATAATGCGATTAATAAGGCTTTGCAAGATGTTGATGCTGGAAATATTGGTCAAGTGCCTCTTCATCTGCGTAACGCGCCAACTGCTTTGATGAAAAGTTGGGGCAATCACGACGGTTACAAGTATGCTCACGATTATCCGGGTGCTGTTGCATCTCAGCAATATATGCCAGATGAGCTAGTTGGTCGCGAATATTATCACCCAAATAATCGCGGCTACGAGCACGAGATTTCGCAACGTTTATCTCAAATCCGCAATATTCTCCACAAATCTGCTGACAATAACTAAAGTCAATAATTAAAAGGCTTCTTAGAATTGTAAGAAGCCTTTTAATACAGTATTACTATTTTTTTTTAAGAGAGTTTTATTCACGCACAAGCATAATGTGGTCAATATCTTCGCGATTTGAAACTCGGAATAACACAAAACGGTTGCCAATTACTTGCACGACTTCTGCACCAAGATGTTCTGCAAGTTCTTGCGCAGCTTCTTTAGCGCTTAATCCAGAGCCATCTTGCACAGCACACTTCATAAGCTCGTGAGATTGCATTGTTTCGTCTGCTTGCTTAACAGCAGCATCGCTAATATCGTTTTTTCCAACGTAAAGCAATGGGCTTAAAGTGTTAGCGAGCGCGCGCAATTGCTTAATCTGCTTTTTAGTTAATGCCATTATTTTCCTTCCAAATCGCGTTCAACATGCGTAAAACGCTAAAACGTCAATTTTCAAAACATTAAAACGTCAAAACGCTATATTGTCAAACGCAATTATCGACAACCAACTATCGACTATTGATTATCTACTTGTAACGCTTAAATTTTCAATGCTTATCGGATTATACATTAACCGTAAGAATCCGCGTTCAATACGTTCAATGAGTTCAATATACAAATATTCCAGCAAAAATTATTCCGCACACAATAGCTAATGTAATTATTAAAAGTGCAAAGTCTTTTAAGCGCATTTTCTCCGTATGTAAGTGCGTGCGCTTAGCTCCAGGAACGTAGCATCTAGAATCTAGCGCAAGTCCCAGTGTGTTTGCGTGCCGAATCACGCTTGCAAATCCTGGAACTATAAGAGATGTTATTGCTTGCAATCGCTTTTTTATAGACCCGTCTTTTATGTTTCCGCCTCTTGCAATTTGAGCTAAAGCTACAGATTCTGCTTCTTTTGCAAGAGTCGGCAAAAATCGCAAAGCGAGGCTCATAATAAGAGCAATTTCTTGACTTGGCAATCCTATGATTCTAAGAGGCGAAATAATAGACGCGCACGCTTCAGTCAACTGCGTTTGGCTTATTGTTAGTACAATTATTGATCCGATTAGTATAACAAGCGAAAATCTTGAAGCGAAAAGTATTGCAAACTTTATTCCATCATCTGTTATTAATAGCGGTCCAATTTTAAAAATTTCTCTTCCAGAATTCACAACTAGAAGATTAAACATTCCAGAAAATACGAATATTGCAATAAACATATGCAATGACAACAATAATTTTATAGGTGATATTCTAGCGAGAAATATTAGAGCAAGCGTTGATAGTGCAAGAATTCCTAGTTGATAGAAGTTTGTAATACTAAACGCGCTAAACATAAGAATTAAGCATGATATTAGTATGATTCGCGTATTGAATAAGCTTAGCAATGACTTGTTTTTGATTTCGTTTTTCTTTTCGTTAACATTCTCGCTAGCATTTTCAAGCTTTTCGTCTTGCGCGTGTTCTTGAATCTCCTTCTTTTTGCGCGATTCTAACGTAACAATGCGCGCTCCAAGCGATTTTGCTTCGTTTAGATCGTGAGTAATAACAATAATTGTTATGCCTTTATTGTGTAAATCGCTTAAAATTTTTAATACGATTTTTGCATACTCAAAATCTAATCCTGCTGTAGGCTCGTCTAAAACCAAAATTTTTGGATTGCAAGCTAAAACACCTGCGATTGCTGCTAGTCGTTGCTGTCCGCCAGAAAGTTCGAATGGGGATTTTTGTGCTAAGTGTTCAATATGCAATGATTTTAGTGCGTTCAATACTCTGGAATGTAATTCACGTCCTTCTAATCCAAAGTTTTTTGGCCCGTATGCTACGTCTTCAAAAACAGTTTGTGCAAAAAGTTGCTGTTCTGGCAATTGCATAACGTAACCAATGTTTTTGCGAATTTCTCGCATTTGCGATTTGCTTGTTTTTTCGCTAATTTTTATTCCGTTTACGCAAATGGAGCCAGAATCGTATTTAATAAGTGCGCATATTGCTTTTGCGAGCGTTGATTTTCCACACCCGTTTTTTCCCATTATTGCAACGATTTCGCATGATTTTACGCTTAGAGAATAGTCTCTTATTATTGGACTTTGACTATTTGTATAGCTCACATTTAAATTAGATATTTCAATTGCCGTATTTGATTTTTTTGCATTTTCCGTCATGCTTTTTGATTCAATAACAGCTGGCGATTTTTCCGTGAAAAATTCATCTAATTCCAATAAACTTACATCACGCAATTTTCCATTTTCTAGCATCAATATTCGATCCGCATTTTTGCATTCGCTAATCTTATGCGTAACTTGTACGATTGTTGTGCCGCTCGTTTGCAATTTGTTAAAAAGCTTATTTACATCTTCTTTTGCGCAAGAATCAAGCATGCTTGTAGGCTCATCTAATACAAGAAGTTTTGATTTTGTAGCAATCGACGATGCAATAGCAACGCGCTGCTGCTGACCTCCACTCATATTGCTCGGGTCGCTAAAACGGTGATTTTCCATGTTTACAGCGCGTAAAGCATTGCTTATATTTTGCTTCATAAATTCTTTAGAAGCGCACAAGTTTTCAAGCCCAAAAGCAACATCGTCTTCTACAACTGTTGTAACGATTTGGTCTTCTGGGCTTTGAAACAATGCTCCAATAGATTCTCGTGCTTTTTGGTAAGCTTTTGAATCAACATTGTTTGCTTCAAAAACTTTTATTCCGCATAGCGTAACAATTCCAGAATCTGGGGAAGAAAGTCCTGCAATAATTTTAGATAGCGTAGATTTTCCGCTACCATTTTTGCCTATTATTGCAATTCTTTGACCATACGCAATTTCAAGATCTATTCCGTCTAGAATCCAAGTTTTTCCGCCATCATAGCTAAAGCGAACTTTTTGCAAAGAAACAGCATTATCTTTTTTAGCAAAATAATCCGTATTGCTTTTTTCGACTTTGCAACTTGTTTTATCTTGAATAACTTTATTGCTTTGCATAATCAGCTTGCTTTTTACTTAATTGACTAATGCTATTTTGGCTAATGCTATTTGTTTGCTACTTGTTGTAGTTAAGAAGCTTTGAAACAGGCTTATAAACAAGCATAGTTATTACGCAATGAATCGCAAGCTTAATAGCATTAAACGGTAGCAGAGCTGGAACTATAAGAGCGGCAACTTGTTCAACGCTCATATGCGCATAAAATGGCGTAATAATAAGATTTCCAACTATTGCAAGAGCAATCGCAACTACAGAGCCAACTATAAGCGAAATAATAGCGCCTTCTTTGGTTCTAATTTTTTTGTAGACGATTGCAGCGCTAACAGACGCACCCATTGAAACCAATATTGCCATTATTGCGCCAAACGGGTTAGTAAAGAAGTGTGGAGCAAATCCTAGCACGCTTACGATTGCAGCGGCGAATGGTCCGTATGCAAATCCTGCAATTAAACACACAATTCCCGAAGGATCATATTTAAGGTAGTTTACGTCTGGAATAAGTGGAAATTCTATAAAGCTTACAGCAATAGAGAGCGCAACGAATAGCGCGTATTTAGCAATTTTTTCGCTTGACCAATAGTTTGTGCCAGAGTAAGTTGCGTGATTATTTGCTGTGTTATTGCTAGTTTTATGATTATTTTCGCGTGAAATGCTCATTAGAGCCTCCGTTTCTTTCATCCGGACTTTAACCGTTGGCTTCGGATTTTAACCGAATCAGCAGCGCAATGCCGCTCGCGGGCTTCGAGAAAATTCACTAATCCAAGAATTACCTCGTTACCGCCAGTAAGGATTTTCACCTTCCCTGAAACTACACTTTATTTTTATCTTATGCTAAGAACATTTATCCGAAAATGAAGTTTGTACTAAAAAATTTGAATTTTATTAATAATATTGATGGCAATGCTAAGTGTAATATTAAAAATATGAGCGAAGTTATAAATGATAATACTATTGATAAGCTTGCTGTTGTTGTAGTTACTTATAAGCGTCAGGAGTTGCTTGAAAATCTGTTTAAATCTTTTGAGCGATTAAATCAATGCCCATGGAGGATTGTTGTTGTAGACAATGAGAAGAGTGAAAAAACTCGTGATATGGTGCAAGATTTAGATGATGTTCTTACACGTCGCTGGGGTTCTGCTAGCGTGGATGATTCTGGCGATTCAAGCCGCGTTGTTTACGCGCCTCAAAGCAGCAATCTTGGGGGAGCTGGCGGTTTTAGTGCTGGTGTTAAAAAAGCGTATGAACTTGGCGCGCAGTGGTTCTGGGTTATGGACGATGATGTTGAAACTGTTCCAGAATCTATTGAACGTCTTTCAAAGTGGACTAAAAGCCACGATGTGATTCAAGGCAGCCGTTTAGACTACGACGGTGGCGATTTTTATTGGCAATATAAATTTATTGTTTCTCTTGGAATCCCTAACCCAATTGCTCCAGCAGCATTTGGACCATCTGGGTATCGCGTTATGAACACTATGTGCTTTGAAGGCGGATTATTTAAGCGCAATATTGTAGAGAAAATCGGTTTGCCAGATCCGCATTATTTTATTTATTGGGATGACACAACTTACGGATACCTTGCTAGCAAAGTTACGAATCCGATTGTTGTAAAAGATGTTATTCTTCGTAGAACTCGTAATATTCCTAATTGGGATATTGCTGGCGTTCGTCAACTAAATTCTACTTCTGACATGAATCGTTACCATATTATGCGAAATCGTGGTTTTATGGCGCGATACTTTATGATTCATGGCGATTATCGACCATTTATGTTTGCTCTTGGAACGGCATTAACTGCTGCAAAAGAGTTTATTAGGCTTGTTGCTGTAGATCGTGAGCATATTTTAAGTGGTGTTAAAAAGCTTTTTACTGGTTGGATTGCAAGCAGAAAAATTTTGCATGATCCTAATTGGAAGCCAATGCCTCCGTTGAAATAGTGTACAAAAATTAAGTCTTAAAACATCTTAAAACATAAACTAAAAGCCACCTAGCATTTGCTAAGTGGCTTTTAGTTTTTTTTTATTTTATCTCTTTTTCAGTGGGAGAGGTCGATTACCATTCGACCGCGAATCTTACCGCTGAGCATCTCGTCGAAGATGTCGTTAATGTCTTCCATCTTGCGCATATGGCACTGTGGAAGAACCTTGCCTTCAGCACCAAACTGGAACGCTTCTTCCAAATCCTTACGAGTTCCAACAAGAGAACCAACCAAGCGGATTCCGTCAAGAACAAGGCGAGGAATGCTAAGTTCCATTTCTTCTGGTGGAAGACCAACAGCTGCAACAGTGCCGCCTGCTCGCACAGAGTCAACTGCGCTGTTAAAAGCAGCCTTGCTTACAGCGGTTACGACAGCGCCATGAGCGCCGCCTACCTTCTTCATAGCAAATTCAGGAACATTTTCCTTAAGTGGGTTCACGCACAAATCTGCGCCATATTCCTTAGCAAATTCAAGCTGAGCATCGTTAACATCTACTGCGATTACGTGCGCACCAAATACGTTCTTTGCATATTGCAACGCAAGATTACCAAGACCGCCAAGACCGAATAAAATAAGCCATTCGCCTGGATGTACGCCAGATTCCTTAATAGCCTTGTAGGTTGTAACGCCAGCGCAAGTGATGGAGCTTGCAGGAGCTGGATCCAAGCCTTCTGGGACCTTTACTGCGTAGTCTGCTGCGACGATGCACTCTTGAGACATGCCACCATCGGCAGTGTATCCTGCGTTCAAAACGCTACGGCAAAGTGTTTCTCTGCCTGTGGTGCAATATTCGCAATGTCCGCAACCCTTGAAGAACCATGCTACAGATGCACGGTCGCCTGGCTTTAATGTTGTAACACCAGGGCCAACTTCCTTAACAATGCCAATACCTTCGTGTCCAAGAACAACGCCTGTTTTATCGCCAAAATCTTGGTTCTTAACGTGAAGATCGGTGTGGCATACGCCGCAGCACTCCATATCGAGTAAGGCCTCACCAAATTCCAATGGGCGGAGTTCCTTCTCTACAACCTGAGCCTTCTTATCTTTGGTTGCAACAATAGCCTTCATAGAAACCTCCTTGTTCTATGCTTCATCTTTGAAAAACATTACCTTTTTGGTTTCTTTTACCTGTTTGGTAAAAGCTATCTTTTATTCTACATTATTTTTACGATTTTTCATGATAAAAATCACATTTTAAGAAAAATTTATAAAAATTTATGGCTTAATGATAATAATTATCGTAATCAATATTTTTCTTTTATTCAACACTCCGTAAAATTGCATGTATATTGCAGAAAAATCACTATAAATTTTTATTTTTACTCATAACTTGCATTTATAAAGAAATCAGGCTATTATGACATTTTGTTTGCGGACATAGCTTAGTTGGTAAAGCGCAACCTTGCCAAGGTTGAGACCGCGGGTTCGAGTCCCGTTGTCCGCTCCATTTTTTTTTCTTCTGCTTTTGTTATATTTTTTTTTAGTTTGTTTTAGTCATATTTGTTTTATGAAAATATAAATTTATTAAAGAGTTATTGATATACGACATCTAGCGCTATAGATGTTGTCTATACATATAGTCTTTTTGATATAAATAATCTATCATGATTTTAATGCTGAATTCTGATTCTAAATAATTAGATTTAGCAAATAGGTCAAAATATTGCTAATTGCAAGAAATGAAAATTTTTTAAATAAACAATTAAAGATTGGAGTTGTTATGAGCCTTATTGGTACGCATATTCTTCCGTTTAAAGTAAACGGATATAAGAATGGGGAATTTGTAGAAGTAAGCGATAATGATGTTCTTGGAAAGTGGGCTATATTCTTCTTCTATCCAGCAGACTTTTCGTTTGTGTGCCCAACAGAGCTTGAAGATCTTGCAAATCACTACGAAGATCTTCAAAAATTAGGCGTAGAAGTTTATTCTGTTTCAACAGACACTCATTTTGTTCACAAAGCTTGGCACGATGACTCTAAAGCTATTGCAAAAGTAAAATACACAATGCTTGGAGATCCAAACGGCGCGCTCTCTAAAAACTTTAATGCTTTGAATGAGGAATCTGGTTTAGCTCACCGTGCAACATTCTTGGTTGATCCTCAAGGAAATATTCAATTCTACGAGATGACAGCAGATGGAATCGGCAGAAATGCAGATGAGATGCTTCGCAAAGTTAAAGCTGCTCAATTTATTGCAGCCCATCCAGGAGAAGTATGTCCAGCAAAGTGGGAGCAGGGAGAAGAAACACTTGCTCCATCTATTGACTTGGTTGGGAAAATCTGATTTTTTAAAAGTCTGATTTTCTAATAATTAATTTACTGCTAAAGATCTGCTACTTAAGAATAGAAAGTGAAAATAATGTCTTTATTGGATTCAAACTTAACTACTCAACTTGCTGGATTACTAACAAAAATGGTTAATCCTATTAATCTTGTTGCATATGTTGATAGTAGTAAAAATTCTCAAAAAGTTATTGAGCTTTTAAATGAAGTAGCAGATCAAAGCAGCAAAATCACTGTTATAGAAGGTGATAAAAGTCGCGTAAATCGCAAACCAAGTTTCGCAGTACTTAATCCACAAACTAATGTGTCTGTAAGCTTTGCTGGTTTACCTCTTGGACACGAGTTTAGCTCTTTAGTTTTAGCGATTTTGCAAGTAAGCGGTTACGCTCCCAAAATAAGCGATGGTCAGCGCAAAGCAATTTTGAGCATTGGAAGTCATGAAGTTACAACATACATGTCTGTTACTTGCATTAATTGCCCAGAGGTTGTTCAATCGCTTAATACAATTTCGATTATTAATCCTAAAGTAAAACATATTGCTGTAGAAGGGAGCGCTTTTAAAGACGAGGTAGATTCTCTTGGCGTAATGAGTGTTCCTGCAGTTTTTGAAAACGGAAAAATGATTTCTTCTGGAAGATCATCTATAGACGAATTAGTTGCGATTCTTTTAAGTCAAGAGGAAAATAGCGATTCAAGCAATTCTAAGGTTTCTGGCGATTCTTCACTAGCGCAAAAAATGAACGCCAAAAATCCGTACGACGTTATTCTTGTAGGTGGAGGCCCTGCTGCAAGCGCCGCAGCGATTTACACAGCTAGAAAAGGCCTTAAAACAGCAATGATTATGGACCACAGAGGCGGTCAAGTTGTTGAAACAGAAAGCATTGAAAATCATATTTCGCAAACGCACACAACAGGCGCAAAGCTTGCTAACGATTTAACAAACCACATTGCTCAATATGACATTGACGTATTTACTCCCGATTGGGCTACATCTTTAGATATTGCTGAAGAATCTTACGGATTGCACACAATTAGTACTAAATCTGGCGGAAGCTTAAAAGCTAAAGCAGTGATTATTGCAACAGGCGCTACATGGAGAACACTTGGCATTCCTGGGGAAGACGAATATAGAAACAAGGGAGTGTCGTTCTGCCCGCATTGCGATGGTCCATTATTTAAAAATAAGAATGTTGTAGTTGTTGGCGGAGGAAATTCTGGAGTCGAAGCTGCAATAGACTTAGCAGGTGTTGCAAATCACGTTACTCTAATCGAGTATATGAACACGCTTAAAGCAGATCAAATATTAGTTAATGCTCTAAATAATCTTTCTAATACTACTGTAATAACAGGTGCTGCTCTTAGTTCTATAGAAGGAGACGGAACAAAGGTTATTGCAGTACGTTATAAAGATCGCAATGCTAATAATGGTGAAAATAGTGAGAAAATTTTGCACACAGACGGCGTGTTTGTTCAAATTGGTTTAATGCCAAATACTAAATGGATTTCAAACAAACTAAGCTTAAATAATCGTTCGGAAATAGTAACAGATAGAAAAGGGTGCACGAGTGTTCATGGCATTTTTGCTGCTGGCGATTGCACAGATGAGCCTTATAAGCAAATTGTTACAGCATATGGATCTGGAGCAAACGCGGCTCTTAGTGCATTCGACTATCTAATTAGAAATGTGTAAAACTAGATTAACTTTTAACGCATAAGCTTTTGATACTTAAAATTTATATATATTATATTCTTACTACTTTTAATAAGAAAGATGATTACGTGAACATTAAATCACTTGAATACTTAATTGCTTTTGCAAAAGAGGAAAGTTTTACAAAAGCAGCTGAACGTATGCACGTTTCTCAACCAACGTTGTCTACGCAAATTAAAAAGTTAGAAGATTTGCTTGGAGTTTGTCTTATTGAAAGAACTCCTGGAAAGCAAATTCTAACTCCAGCAGGCAGAGAAGTCGTGTATTATGCAAAGCGTATTCATGCCGACGTTTCAAGTATTTATCAAGCAGCAAGGCGATTAGAAGACCCATGGTCATCTACTATAGTTTTAGGCGTTTTTCCAACATTATGCCCTTATCTTTTGCCAAGAATAATGCCAGTTTTGCGTAAAGTTAAGCCGAATTTTAATATTCGATTTGTTGAAGAAAAGTCTGCTAGCCTTGTAGAAATGTTGCATAGTGGTCAGATTGATGGCGCAATATTAAGCGAGCAATTAAATGAATCTTCTTTGAAAGTAAAACATATTTTTGACGAGGACTTTTTATTGGCTGCTTCTACAAATTCGCAGTTTGGTCATGAAAAAACTCCGATTGATGTTTCGCAATTGTCTAGCCAAAAAGTGCTACTTTTAGAAGATGGTCATTGCATGCGTAGAAGCATGATAGATGTATGTCAAAAAGTTGGTGCAAAACAGTCTGAATTTTATGCTACGTCTTTGGAAACCTTACGATACATGGTTGTTGGAAGTAAAGATGTGACTTTGCTTCCGCGTCTTTCTATTCTTCCTCCAATTGTTCAGCCATCAGGATTAACAATTCGCGAGTTTAAAGATCCAAAACCATATCGTTCGCTGTATTTAAACTGGAGAGCAGCTTCTCCAGTGGATCAAATTATGGACGGTTTAGCTAAGATTATTTCTGGTGCATGCGTGAATTTGCATAAGTGAAGTTAATAAAATTTATATTTTTAAACTTTAAAAGCAATTAAAGCATTCACATGTTAGATTAAAACAAGATTGAAATGAAATATAATTTGATTTTGTTCTAAAAGAGTTAAAACATATTCTACTTCTAATTGTGTTTTTCGAACCGATAATCAGCTATACTTAAAATGTTTGAGTAAGAATAAATGCAACACGTATGGAAATCACTTAAATATTTAGTTTTACGGGTTTTACGAAAATAGTAGTTGGCTTTAAAACGAAAGAACGAGGAATATGCAAGACGAAGTGCAATCTAGCAAGAAAATAGATTCTGCCGAAAGTAGTGAAAAAAATCGCTCAGATATTGCAGATGATAGTATGCAGATTGTGCAGGAAACCATTAAAACATTGTGGGAAAATAGAGAATCTATTCCAGTCAGGATATTTTCTAAAAAGCATATTTTTAAAGATTTTCCAATGATGCCAAAAAACGTAAAGTTAGGTTGGATTAAACTTTCTGGGAAAAAACATGGTATAGCTATTGGATTATTCAACGATGATTGCAAACGTTTTCGTCAGCTTGCTGTTGCAGATTTTGAAGGTCGTGTTTATACAGGACATGACATTTCTATTGAAGATACGATGGAAAGAATACCAGAGTTATCTTTTGTAGAACAAAATTCTATGACTCTTAAAGATTCGTTACGTTTCTATGGTGTTGATGATAGGAAAATTACTCATGCGAGTCATGCGCGTAAAAAAGTAAATTCAATCAATAAAAATAATCGTGAATCTGATTTAGTTGTTATAAGAGGAGATGTAGTTGTTCAGCTATCACAAGATGAAGGCATGCAATGGGTATCATCTTGGATTCGTAAAGTTAATGACAAAAAAGAAGCATATACTCTTGAAGAAACTAGAGTTTTGCTTCCTGACAGACTCCGTTGCAATCTTTCATACTGCGATGCTATTTCAACATCTTTCTTTGCATCGTTCTTTATTCCAGATATAACTAGAGCGTTTAGCGGTTTCGGATCTGGCAATATTTTTAGGCGTCTTACAAAGGAAGCCCCTCTTGGAGCTATTAGAAGAAGCATTATGGATTCAAAAGTGGCGGAAAAAGCAGGTTTGCGTGTTTCGTCAATGGAAAAATATTTTGCTTATCTTATGTTAGATTCTGGCGCTTTAGAACATAGTGGTCCGCTTGAAGCTGTTCATGGAGCAGAACGCTTACATTTGCAAAAGTCGCAAGTTTCAGACGCTAATTTCCTAGTATGGGATGATTCTTTAGAAGCAAAAGCTGCGTTGAAAGTATTGCGAATAGAAGGTGCTATTAACCGTTTCCAGTCCATTAGTAGTTGTTTAGAAGAAAATTGCGCTAATGGCGGTAATTTAACGGAAAATTCTGTAAACTTTGGTCAAATATCTGAAATAGATTTATCGTTTATAGAAGATCCAGCGTTTTGTGCTAACGGCGAATTGGATATGAATAGTTTTGGTAATCCTTTACAAGACGACAATATTCGCCCATTAATGCACTTGTGGAATACTGCAAAAAAATCTAACGACCTTTATATTTACAAGTCAGATGGATCTTCTAATTGCGAATGGTCTTATAGACAAAGATTATCTGGATTAATTAGAAGTCTTTATTTACCATTTAGGTTTGATACTGATTTTCGCTCTAATCTAGAAGACGGTAATGTTGCATTAGCATTTATGGCAACTGGCAGTTCGATGATGCCGACTAGAAGATTTGATTCTGCTAACCAAAAATGGATTACTTTAACTAATGCAGGTAAGTCTCGTATGACAACTGATTACAATCTTCGACTTGGAATAATCATGGCAACCCTTGCATTTGGAGCAAGTGAAGAAGTACAGAATGTATCTATAAGATTAGATTCAATAGGCTTAGAAGAAATGGTTGCTGCTCAAGATGATGCTATGAGTAAAATCCTAAATCAAACAATTAATGCTTTGAATAATATGAATCGTGAGGCAGCTCGTTCTAAAGGCGATCCTAAAGATGGAGATATTCATGGAGATGTTAATAACGGACTAGCGAATGTGCAAGATTTACAAAACTTCACTAATCATACTATTCTTCACGAAGATGAAGTGACTGTGCCTGATAGTAGTAATAAAGCCACCAGTAGCAAATCGATAAATTCTAGTGATAGCTACAGTGATACTGAGATTAGTGATAGCAATACGAACGATATTGGATCAGATCCTATTGAACCTAATCCTATGGATGCTTTTAGCAAATACCCAACTGTAAAGTCTTTATTGACAGTCACATTCAATCGTGAATCTTTTATAAAACATATTCGTGCAAATGGGTTGAATAATCCTCTTGGCGCATACAAAAAATTTAACGCAAATATGAAAATAGATGAAGAAGGCGCATTAAACCCGATTGAACCAAGCTTTGATCTGAGAGATAGTTGTTTTTCTCCTCATGGAGCACAGGAGGAACCTGAGTTTTCAGATGTAATTTTTGACATCAAATCTCAAAAAACATTAGGTACTACCAACTCTAAAGGTCTTTCAATTCAAAGAGAAGATTTATTACAACAGGCTGTTGCGGATTTTCATCACATATCGTCAGAAGTAATGATATCTAATGCAGAAAAAGCTCGTATGGCAATGGATATTGTGGAAAGTATTGACGATCCAGAATTAAATGAGAAAGCAAATCTTATAACAAGCGCTTTAATAGACGAAAAAGAAATACCCGAAATATCTTTTAAAGTTTCAAAAGACATTTATAATATGAGACTTCATGCTCATGAGCAATTTATGAGTGGAGACTTGGAAAATGCCATCGAAGAATACGAAAATGCAGTAAAACATTTCGATTCCATGTTTTCCTTCAACGATGTTGTACCAAGATACTTTAATTCCTACGCAGAGCGAGTTGTATACAATCGAATATTTGCAACCCAAAATGAACGTATGATACTTATACCAGATGGTCTTTTTTACGCGCATATGGAGTTAGCAGACTTACTAACTCAACTCAGCAGGCATGAGGATGCACTAAAACACTTAAACACAATGGTTTCATACGCTCCAACATATGTTATTTCTCATCTCAAGTTAGCTTCACAGCTTACAGAGAAAGAAGATTGGACTTCTGTAGAAGCAGTGTGTCTAAACGCATTACCAGTATGCTTTGATAGAGAAGACGCCGCTTTTATATATTACAGACTTGCTTACGCAGAGTGGATGCAAGATAATTTCCCTCTTGCTGTAGCATCATATAAAATGGCAGACAATTTATCTTCTGGAAAAATTGAGTCTATTGAAATAGAGCTTGATGAATTACTGAGCCGTATGCAGTCACAGTGCATTCCAGCTCCTAATGATATGTCTCAAGTAGAAGAAGTTTTAAAAATAAACAATGTTCCAAAATGGCCAGATGTTGAAGCTTATGAGATTATTGATGAAGCTGCAAAAATAACAGTAAACGAGGGAATGTTTGTTATTGCACGAACGCTTTCCGTTGCAAGAGCAAGAATGCTGTTCAGCAACAATTCATCAGATAACGTTGTTCAAATGCAGTTTTTGCGCTCGCTTAACTCATAAACAACTCTTATTAAATAGTAATTATAATCAGTTATTGACTCCTGTCTGGTAGATAGGATAATGAAAAGGTTTTGAAGGGAAAGCTTATGATTGCGTCTAATAGCGATAAGTCGTCACACGCAGTTGGAGAACAATTATCTCTTTTCGACGATTTTGATGATTCGCTAAATACTGATAAATCAAGTGTTAACAACGATTCATTATCTTCAAGCATTAGCACAGTCGATAATCAAAACCAAAATGTTCATGAGCCAGGCGAGAACAATACATCTAACACATCACACGAGTTTAGTTCAACTACAGATTTTAATGATTGGATTTCTAAATTAGAGCCAACAGATGTAGACGCTATTGCATTATCTAAGCTAGAACCTTCACTTTTAACAAGCGAGCAAGCTGCTAGATTATGGGCAAAATTAGCTGCTTGGGCTCAATCAGATCAGATAGCTTATTATGTTGATGATTCACCAAGTAGTTCTGACGCTGCTTATGACACAAGAATGCGAGTTTTAAGCTCACTAGAATCTACATTCCCAATATTAGATACGCCTCAATCACCAACACATAGAGTTGGTGGAACTTTTTCGAACGATTTTGTGTCAGTTAAACATCCATCAAGAATGATGAGTTTAGACGATGTATTCTCATTAGGAGAGCTAAAATCTTGGTACGATAGCATTATTCGCGATTTAAAATGGCCCCAAAATAAGCCATTGCCAATGACATGCGAAGTAAAAATTGATGGACTTGCGTTAAATCTCATATACAGAAATGGAACTTTGGAACAAGGGCTAACTCGAGGAGATGGCGTTACTGGAGAAGACATATCTCTGAATGTAAGAACAATCGAAGAAATACCGACTCAGCTTAAATGCGAAAATTCAGACGATATTCCAGAATTTGTGGAAATTCGTGGTGAAGTTTTTATGAAATGGGCGGATTTTAGAAAGCTGAATATTGAGCAAGAAGATTTAGGAAAGCCTGCTTTTGCTAATCCAAGAAACGCTGCTGCAGGGTCTTTAAGACAAAAGGATCCTAGAATCACTGCAACAAGAAGATTAAGCTTTATAGCGCATGGATTAGGTGATTTAAAGTGGAAAGATTCAGTAAAAAATGATTCTGAGCATAAATCACATAAGCAAACATCGTTTAATCAGTCGGACGCATACGAGCTGTATAAAAAATGGGGGATACCCGTATCTCCTTATACTCGCAAAGTTACGTCTTTTGAACAAATAGAAGATATGATTGAATACTATGGAGAACACAGAAACTCTATTATTCATGCCTTAGATGGAATTGTAGTTAAAGTAGACGATCGTGCTTTGCAAAGAGAACTAGGGTCTACATCTAGAGCACCAAGATGGGCAATTGCGTACAAGTATCCTCCAGAAGAAGTAAATACTGTTCTTAAAGACATTGTTGTTCAAGTAGGAAGAACAGGTAGAGTCACTCCTGTTGCTGTTTTGGACCCAGTAACTGTTGCAGGATCTACAATATCGCGCACAACATTGCATAATCCTTACGAAGTTGAGCATAAAGGTGTGCTTATAGGCGATACTGTTGTTGTTCGTAAAGCTGGCGATGTTATACCAGAATTAGTTGGTCCAGTACTAAAGTATAGGGATGGAAATGAAAGCAAATTACGCAAATTTGTTATGCCAGAGTATTGCCCATCATGCGGATCTAAGCTTGCACCTGCTAAAGAGGGAGACAAGGATATTCGTTGTCCAAATGTAGAAAACTGCCCAGCACAATTAACAGAGAGAATAATTAATCTTGCATCGAGGCACGCATTCGACATTGAAAATCTTGGAGAATCTTCTGCACTAGCTTTAACAAATCCAGAAGATTCTAGACCTACAACTGCAGAGGTCTATCATCCTGATATTGACAAAATAGTAATTCAGCGCGGATCTTCTTTGCAACCAACTATTCCAGAATCTGTGTTTGATCTTCCAAAATCTCAAGAGCCTGTTATAAGAAGCGAAGCGGATATTTTTAACATTACTGCAGCCGATTTGCGAAATATTAAAGTTTGGAAAGAAATACCTCTTGTTGAAGAATGGAAAGAATTAGGAAAAGACGGAAAATTAAAGAAAAGAACTAAAAAAATAGGCGGATCTGGATTGTGGAGACAGGTTTCTGCATTCTGGACTAGACCTTTAGAAGCTACAAGAAGAAAATCCAATGATGATTCCAACAGTGATGAGCTTAAGGAATCTTTAAATCCAGATTACCCAATATTTGAAGTTCCTTCTGACGCTTATGTAATAAGGTTAGTTGAAAAGAAAATTCGTAAAAATAATGTTCTTCAAACAGTGAGTGTTCCTGAATACACTCGTCCAAGCGAAACAACAAGAGCAATGTTAGAAGAAATAGTTCAAAAGGGTAAGTCTGCAACACTTTGGCGTGTGCTAGTGGCTTTGTCTATTCGTAGACTTGGTCCGCCTACAGCAAGACTAATAGCGGCAAGATTTGGTTCAATTGAGAATATTTCTAAAGCATCTGTTGAAGATTTAACACAAATTGATGGAGTTGGTCCAGAAATTGCTCAAGCTGTATACGATTGGTTTGAAAAATCGAAGAATCCTCAAGATTGGCGTAGTGAAGTTTTACGTAAATGGAATGAAGCCGGAGTAGTTGGATCTTCTGACTCTTCTAATGCGGACAGTATCGAACAGACTCTTAGTGGCAAAACGGTTGTTGTTACAGGATTATTAGAAGGCTTTACCAGAGATTCAGCTAAAGAAGCTATTTCTTCTAGGGGAGGAAAAGCAGCCTCTTCTGTTAGCAAAAAGACGTATTGCGTTATTGTAGGAGAAAATGCTGGTTCTAAAGCCACTAAAGCAGAAGAACTTGGTATACCTATGCTAGATGAGAATCAATTTAAGATTTTGCTTAATACTGGCAGTATTGAATCTGCTCTAGATAGCAAATACGAACTTGATTTTAAGAACGAATCGTAAAAGTTAAAAATGAGCAGCACTATTGAACTCGAAACTCGCATTTACGATCTATTAGGAAGTGTTATTGATCCAGAATTAGGTCGTTCAGTTACTGAACTAAATATGGTAACTGGCATACACGTAAGTGGAAAACAAAATGTCACTAGTGTATGCGATTTTGATAATTCTTATCCAACTTATGATGTGACTATAAGCATAGAACTTACTGTTCCAGATTGTCCTCTAGCACAAGTAATTACACAGAGAATTCAATCAGCTGTAAAAAAATATCCTAATGCAAATCTTGTTCCTCACGTAAATATAAGCGCTATGAGTAAGGATAAGCTTGCAAAACTTGTTTCGGATTTGAAAGAGGAACGTAAAGAAAATCCTTTTAATAAAAATGGCGTTAAAACAAGAATTTTTGCTATAGCATCTGGAAAAGGGGGAGTTGGAAAGTCTTCCATAACTGCCAATTTAGCAGCCACTTTCGCGGCTCTTGGATACAAAACAGCAGCAATAGATGCAGACGTTTATGGATTTTCTCTACCGCGTATGTTTGGTGTTACAAGTCAGCCTACTAATTTGAATGGCATGCTTATGCCAGTGGAAGCTTGGGGAGTTAAACTGATTTCTATTGGAATGTTTGCTGGAACAGATCGTGCGATTTTGTGGCGTGGTCCTCGCTTGCAACGTTCTCTTGAACAGTTTCTTTGCGACGTTTGGTGGGCAGACCCAGATGTGCTTCTTTTAGATTTGGCGCCTGGAACTGGAGATATGGCTCTGGCTGTTGCTCAATCATTGCCTAATGTGGAGCTTGTGGTTGTTACAACTCCTCAGCCTAGTGCTTCAGATGTTGCCGTTAGAGCAGGTCTTATGGCGTTGCAAATTCCAGTTAATGTGCGTGGAGTTGTAGAAAATATGAGTTGGTTTGAAAATAATGGAGCGCGCTTGGAAATCTTTGGTTCAGGTGGCGGAAAACGCGTTAGTGACCAGCTTTGTAAAGCTCTTGGTAAGAATGTGCCTCTTTTAGCACAAATTCCATTAGATACGAGTATTAGAGAAATTGGAGAGTCTGGCAGACCTGCGGTTCTTAAAAAGGATGGAAGCCTAGCTAATTCACAATTAGCTAACACCTTTATTCAACTTGCTAAAGCTTTAATGGAAACTGTTAAATAAAACTATTAAATATGGGGTTACTTAATTTTTAAGTAACCCCATATTTAAATGATTAATGATTAATTACTTAATAGCATTCAACCATTGTTCTTTTGTAGCTTTTTCAGCCTGAAGCTTAGCCTTACGCTTTGCATCTTTTTCACTTGCAATTTTAGAATCAAGCTCCTCGAGCTGAGCCTTCAATTGCGTAGCAAAACTAGACTTACGAGCGTCTGCCTCTGGGTCAGCATCTTTCCAAGCAGCATCTTCAACAGCCTTAATCTTCTTATCCACATCATTTAAGCGGGATTCAATTCTGCGCATATCTTCGCGTGGAACAAAACCAATCTTGTCCCATTCTTCTTGAATCTCAGATAATGCTTTGCGAGCTGCTTTTGCTGCTTCTTCATCTTTAACAGGAAGAAGAGCTTCTGCCTTAACAAGCAAAGCTTCCTTCTTGGAAAGATTTTCTTTTTCACCAGCATTCATCTTTTCTCTATCTTCTTGACGAGCATGATAGAATGTGTCTGCAGCTTCACGGAACTTAGCCCATAACTCATCGTCGTGCTGACGACCAGCATTTCCAGCCTTCTTCCAGCGATCCATCAAAGCATTAAACTTCATAGAAGTCTCACGCCATTTAGTTGATTCCTTCAAGCTTTCAGCTTCAGCAATAATGGCTTCCTTAATTTCTTTAGCAGTATTTCTTTCAGTATCACGCTCCTTAACCCAAGCGTTGCGTGCTTGAGTGAAAGCAGAACGAGCTTTAGAAAATCGCTGCCACAAAGCGTCAGCATCCGCCTTATTGAGATGAATCGTAGTGCGCTGATGTTGCTGCCACTTGTCAAACAGGGAACGAAGCTTATCTGAAAGCGAGCGCCAATTTGTAGAATCACCTATTTGAGCAACTAACGTTTCTGCCTGTTCAACAATAGCAGTACGTTCTTTAAGAGCTTTATCTAATTCATCTTTGCGAGCTTTTGCAAGTTCTTCTTTTTTAGACGCAGCCTTAGCTTGCAATTCGGCGTGTCGAGCATTCAAAGCAGCGATGTCTCCAACTACCGATGGTTCCTTAAGATCCGCCTCTAAAGTAGCTAAAGTCTCATCAATTTCCTTAGGTCTCACATTAGACGATTCAAGTCTTTTTTCGAAGAGATCAAGCTTGATCTTTAAGTCAAGATAACGATGTACGTAGAAAGTCAAAGCATCCTCTGGAGTACCAGTAGAATACTGACCTACTTCGCGTTCGTCAGCTCCTTCACGAACATAAACGTTTCCATTTTCATCAACTCGCCCAAAGGTTTTAGCGGTTTTAACATCTTCGTCGCTATACGAGATAGTTGGAACCGCAGCAACAACGCGAGCCTTGTTAGCAAAGTTTGCAGGCGACGGCGCATGCGGCTTTGGGGTAGTTTGTTTAGTAGTTTCTTCAGGTTTAGTCTGTTCGGTCACGGGTCGACTCCTTACAGCAAATGCACGGTAACAGTGTTACGAATAAGTATGACGGTAAGCCATGATTTTTCCGCAACATAACCTATTATAGTGGACATGGTACAAGGCTCATCAATATCTGGTTTTCCAGAGTGGCTTCCTAGTGAGCGCGCTGTTGAACAGCGTGTTATGGACACATTGCGGGAAGTATTTGAATTAAATGGTTTTATAGGCATTGAAACTCGTGCTGTTGAGCAGGGTTCAAGTCTGTTAAAAAAAGGCGAAACTAGCAAAGAAATATATCTTTTGTCTAGATTGCAAGAGGTGGGGCATGAAAGCGACACTCCTGTTGAAAATCGAATAGGTTTGCATTTTGATTTAACAGTTCCTCTTAGTCGTTATGTTGTTGAACACACTGGCGATTTAGCTTTTCCTTTTAAACGCTGGCAGATGCAAAAAGTTTGGCGCGGCGAACGTCCGCAAGAAGGACGCTTCCGTGAATTTGTTCAAGCAGATATTGATGTTGTGGGGAATGGTGATTTGCCGTCTCACTACGAAGTAGAGCTTCCTCTTGTTATGGTAGAAGCACTTGAACGTTTGCGCGAATTTGGATTACCTAAAGCCACTGTTCACGCCAATAATCGTAAGCTTTCTGAAGGTTTTTATCGAGGTATTGGTTTAAGCGATATTGAGGGAGTTCTTCGAGAAATCGACAAACTCGACAAAATTGGCGCTGAAGAAGTTGCTAAGCTTTTGGTAAAAGAGTGCGGAGCTACGGACTCCCAAGCTGCTGCATGCTTAGAATTGGCTGAACTTACTGCTGAAACAGGAGATGAGTTGAAGTCTCGTTTCGATGAATTATGCGATAAGCATGATATTTCTCGCAGTGAAGATAACGAATCGTACACTTTAGCTTCACAAGGTGTTGAAACTCTTGCAATGATTGTGGACGATGCAGCAAAAATTCGTCCAGGTGCTGTTGTGGCAGATTTGAAGATTGCGCGAGGATTGGATTATTACACTGGCTCTGTGTATGAAACATTCTTGGATGGTGCTGAATCCCTTGGATCAATCTGCTCTGGCGGACGCTACGATAATCTTGTTTCTCAAGGTAATAAAAAGTATCCAGGCGTAGGTCTTTCTATAGGACTTTCGCGTTTACTTTCTTATATGCTTCACACAGCTGGTGCCACTGTTTCCCGTGTTTCTCCTGCTGCAGTATTGGTGGCAGTTTGGAATGAGGAAGATAGGTCTGCTTGTAACGAGATTGCTCGAAAGCTTCGTGCTAGAGGAATTGCTGCCGATGTCTCTCCAAGTGCAGCAAAACTTGGTAAGCAGATAAAATATGCAGATAAGTTAGGTATTCCTTATGTGTGGTTCCCAGCTGATAGTGCAGATTCTGAATCTAACCATGATGAAGTGAAGAATATTATTACTGGGGAACAAGTTTCTGCAGACGCCACGTCTTGGCAACCAGATACTGTTTATGCCCGGCAGACTGTTTCTTGCGCTCAATAATTTGCTTTATATTTTAAGAATATATTTTGCAATATTTGAACGCGCGATTCATGCGGTAAACTATTAAAGTCAAAACAAAAATTAACAAAATTATTTAAACAAGGAAGTGGACTTATGAGCCAGACGGCGTATCGCACACACCATGCCGTTGAAGTGACTGAGACCTTGGTCGGACAGAACGTAACCATTGCTGGTTGGGTTGATCGTCGCCGTGATCACGGTGGCGTCGCTTTCGTAGATGTTCGTGACAACACAGGTTTAGTGCAGGTTGTTATTTACGATGAGGAAACTGCGCGACCATTGCGTAGTGAATTTGTTGTTCAGGTTACTGGCGAAGTTCGCCTGCGTCCAGATGGCAATGAAAATGACCATTTAGCAACAGGAAAAATCGAAATCGTTGCGAATAAAATGACAATTCTCGCTAAGTCCGATGCGTTACCATTCCAGGTTTCTACAGCATTGGAAAACGAGTCTGAAAACAAGCTTCCTAGCGAAGATGTTCGTTTGAAGTATCGTTATCTTGATTTGCGCCGCCCATCAATGCAGCGTAATCTAAAGCTTCGCTCTGATATGGCTAAGGCAGCTCGTCACGCTTTGGAAGATATGGACTTTACAGAAGTAGAAACGCCAACGTTTATTAAGTCCACTCCAGAAGGCGCTCGCGACTTTGTTGTTCCAGCACGTTTGGTTCCAGGCTCTTGGTACGCTCTTCCACAGTCTCCTCAGCTTTTAAAGCAGTTGCTTATGGTTTCTGGTGTTGAGCGCTACTATCAGCTTGCTCGCTGCTATCGTGATGAAGATTTCCGTGCTGATCGTCAGCCTGAGTTCACTCAGCTTGATATGGAAATGAGCTTTGCAAGCCAAGAAGATGTTATGGCTATGGCAGAGCGCGTTATTGCTGCTATTTGGAAGGAAGCTGGTCACGAGATTACTCTTCCTTTGCCTCGAATCACTTGGCAGGAAGCTATGGATAAGTACGGTTCCGACAAGCCTGATTTGCGTTTTGGAAACCCACTTATTGAGTTGACTGACTTCTTTAAGAACACTCCATTCCGCGTGTTCCAAGCTCCTTATGTTGGCGCTGTGCTCTTTAAGGGCGGTGCAGATACACCTCGTCGTCAGTTTGACGCATGGCAGGATTGGGCTAAGCAGCGTGGAGCTAAGGGCTTGGCTTATGTAGTCTTTGGTGAAGATGGTGAGCTAAAAGGCCCTGTTGCTAAGAATCTTAGCGAAGAAGAGCGTGCAGGACTTAAGGAAGCTGTTGGTGCGCAAGATGGCGATGCTGTATTCTTTGCAGCAGGAAGCCGTGAATCTTCTCAGCTTTTGCTTGGTGCAGTTCGTGTAGAGCTTGCAAGCCGCGCAGGATTACTTCACCCAGACGAGTTTGCGTTTACTTGGGTTGTTGACTTCCCATTGTTTAAGCGCACAGATGATCCAGACGATGATGATGTTGCAGTTGGCCATTCTAAGTGGACTTCTATGCACCATCCATTTACAATGCCATCTGCTGATTGGATTGATAAGTTCGATAAAGATCCAGAGCATGCAATGAGCGATTCTTACGATATCGTGTGCAACGGTAACGAGATGGGCGGTGGCTCCGTTCGTATTCACCGCGACGATATTCAAGATCGCGTGCTTGATGTTCTTGGAATCGACAAAGCGGAAGCAGAAGAAAAGTTCGGCTTCTTGCTTGAAGCCTTTAAGTACGGTGCTCCACCTCACGCTGGTATTGCTTTGGGCTGGGATCGTACTGCTGCAATTCTTGCAGGCGCAAGCTCGATTCGCGACGTAATCGCCTTCCCTAAGGCTGGCGGCGGACGCGACCCTCTAACTGGCGCTCCTGCTCCAATTTCTGACGAACAGCGTGCTGAAACTGGCGTCGATTACGATCCAGAAGAAGACGAGTAATCGTAAATATAATAGAATGCAATAATTTACAATTTAAATATTGCTAATAAATGCCGTTAAGTTGTGTGATTGTATTAGGAAATCCGAACTTAACGGCATTTTTAAACTAAAATTAACATTTTGGTATCATTTTTATTGTTTTCCGTAACTTTATAAGCGTTTAAAAGTAACTATTACGATAAACGCATGTAACAAAAGAACATTAGAATCCTTTTTATGGATACTAAATTAAACAACACAAAAAAAGTAGCACAGCCGTTGGTGGAACTTAGCCATGTTGAAAAACACTACGGTAAGCTTCACGTTTTAAAAGATATTAACTTGACTGTTAATAAAGGCGAAGTGCTTGTTATTATTGGACCTTCTGGTTCTGGCAAGTCAACAATGTGCAGGACGATTAATCGTCTTGAAACTATTGACTCTGGAGACATTCGCATTGATGGTAAGCCTCTTCCTCAAGAGGGAAAAGAACTTGCCGCATTGCGTGCAGAAGTAGGAATGGTGTTCCAGTCTTTTAATCTTTTTGCAAACAAGACGATTCTAGAAAACGTTACGCTTGCTCCTATTAAGGTTCGTCATATGGAGCAGCAAGAAGCAGAAAGTTTGGCAATGGATCTTCTTGCTAGAGTTGGTGTTGATAATCAAGCTAACAAAATGCCTTCTCAGCTTTCTGGAGGTCAGCAGCAGCGAGTGGCAATTGCTCGCGCGCTTGCAATGCATCCAAAGGTTATGCTTTTTGATGAGCCTACATCTGCGCTTGATCCAGAAATGGTTAACGAAGTTCTTGATGTTATGGTTGAGCTTGCAAAAGAAGGAATGACCATGATTTGCGTTACTCACGAGATGGGTTTTGCACGTAAAGCTGCAGACAAAATCGTGTTTATGGCAGATGGCAGAATTCTTGAGCAAAATACACCAGAAGAGTTCTTTGAAAATCCAAAGACAGACAGAGCAAAAGACTTCCTTTCAAAGATTTTGACTCATTAATTTGACTCGTTTTTAAATCATTAATAGCGATTTTTTAAATCTTTAAGAGGTAGTTATGAAATATTTACACAATATTGCGCTTAAGTGTAAGCGTTACAAACTGGGATTAAGACATACATATCGCGCAATTTTATCTATGATTTGCGCATTGTGCTGCGTTCTACCACTTAGCGCTTGCAGTAAAAATAGTCGCAACGATGTAATACGCATTGGCATTAAGTTTGATCAGCCTGGTCTTGGCTTTAAAAAGTCTGGAACTTACGTTGGTTTTGATGTAGACGTTGCAAAGTACGTTGCCAAAAAGTTGGGTTACTCCGAAGATAGGATTGTTTGGAAGGAATCGCCTTCAAAACAGCGTGAAGCAATGCTTCAAAATGGCGATGTAGATATGATTGTTGCAACATATTCTATAACAGATGCTAGAAAAAACACTGTTTCTTTTGCTGGACCATACTTTATTGCAGGTCAAGATTTATTAGTTCGCAAAGACGAGCATAAAGTAAGCGGTCCAGACGATTTAGACGGAAAGCGTTTATGCTCAGTAACTGGTTCTACGTCTGCAATAGTTATTAAAGAGAAGTACTCTTCAAAAGTTCAACTTATGCAACAGCCTGGCTATGCAGAATGTGCAACAGCATTATTCTCTGGAATCGTAGACGCTGTTACAACAGACGATATTATTCTCGCTGGTCTTGCTACAGCATCTAGAGGCAGACTAAAGCTTGTTAGTAAGCCATTTACTGAAGAGCACTACGGCATTGGCATTAAAAAAGGAAACACTAAGCTAGCTAAGCGCATTAATAATGCTCTTAAAGACATGATTAAAAATGGTTCATGGAAAAGAGCTTTAGACGATAACATGCGCGGAACTGGTTTTAAGCCAAACGCAAAGTATAATCCGCCAGTACCAAATGAGGGGGAGGAGTAAAATGCAAGACTTTGTGCAATTATTTACTTCATACAATATTCCAGGAGCATTCTTGGTGAATATTGAAATCACATTGTGGAGCGTGCTTTTTTCAACGATTCTTGGTGTGATTCTAGTTATGATGAGGATTTGCCCAATTCATTCGCTTCGAATTATTGCAAGCGCATACGTTGAGTTCTTTAAGAATATGCCTCTAACAATAATCATGGTATTTATGGTTCTTGGCGTGTATGCTCAGCTAAAGCTCGGTTTTTCAACTGTTTTTAGCGTAAACTTCTTCTGGCTTGCAATTGCTGGCTTGAGTTTCTACACTGCAGCTTTTGTTTGCGAATCCTTAAGATCTGGTTTAAATACCGTACCTTTGGGTCAGGCAGAAGCATGTAGAGCGCTTGGACTTAACTTCTTCCAATCGGCTTTTAATGTGATTTTGCCTCAAACATTTTGCGGATCTGTAGCACCTCTTGGAAACACTTTTATTGCGTTGCTTAAAAATTCCACTGTTGCTGCAGCTGCATCTGTTGCAACTGAAACATCTACTCTTATGAGTGAGATGATTGAAAGGCATGCAGATTTGATTGTTCCAATCTTTTTGATTTTTGCGTGCGGATACATTGTGTTGATTATTCCAATCGGTATTTTCACAACTTATTTGTCTAATAAGCTTGCGGTTAGAAGGTGATGAAAATGGCAAAAAAACAAGAAAAATCTCTGTTATTTGATGCGCCTGGGCCTAAGGCTTTAAAAAAGATTCGCATTGCAAATATTGTTGCGTGCGTTGTGTTTGCACTTATTGTTATTGCTTTGCTTTTAAGACTTAGCAATCCTCCCGAAGGCGAAAATCAGCTTTCGTGGGATTTGTGGAATCCAGCTGTGGAATCGGAAGCGTGGACTGATTTTTATCTTCCAGGATTGTGGATGACTCTTAAAGCTTCACTTCTTGCCGTTGTGGGATCGATAGTTTTTGGACTTTTATTTGGTCTTTTAAGACTATTGCCTAACCTGTTTCTTCGCAGCATTTCTGCCGTTGTAGTTGAGTTTTGCCGCGCTGTGCCAGTGCTTTTGCTTATGATCTTCCTTTGGCGAGGATTTGCGTTTGCTGGAATAAGTGGCGCGTCTTACTGGGCCGTTGTGTTGTCTTTGATCTTGTACAACGGTTCCGTTGTTGCAGAGCTAGTTCGATCTGGCGTTGGAAATCTTCCTAACGGTCAGCGTGAAGCGTCTTTGGCACTTGGACTATCTCAATATCAGTCTTTAACACAAATCGAAATGCCACAAGCTATCATCGCAATGCTCCCAGCAGCAGTAACTCAGCTTGTTGTTGTGTTAAAAGACACTGCATTGGGTTCCATAATCATGTACACTGATTTGCTCCAAGAATCTAGACGACTTGGATCAATGTACTTTAACATTTTGCAAACTTTGACTGTTGCTGCAGTTGTGTACTTCTTGATTTGCTGGGCGCTTTCTTGGTTTGCTGAATGGCTCCCATCAAAGCTCAGTAGCAGAACTGCAGCTCCGACTGAACCAGAACCTGTTGCGCCAATCGCAATTATGGATCCTTCTAACGTGAATCAGATTGCTGTTGCTAAGGAAGTTAAAGAGCTTCCGTACGGTGGAACTCCTAGAAAGTACCACGTGCATCACCGCGGTACAAACGCTTCTATTCACCATTGGCGTCGTACTCGTTACTTGCAAGGCTACGATGAGCATCATCTAGAAACTGGTGACGAGAATTTAGATGATAGTCAAAATACTAACCAAGATAAAAATAATAAAAAGCATGATTAATTCTAATTTTTAGATTAATTATGAATAATAGCGCAATGGGTTTGATTCCGCCTGTTGTGCTATTTTTTTGATTTTTAGTAATAAAATCCATTCACCTTGTTTGCAACATATAGATTGAATAGATAAACTATTAAACATAATGCATACAAGGAGGCTGTCTTAAATGGGCGACACTTTTGAATTGTCCGCTGCAAAGATGCGCGAACAAGGTATGAGTGAGATTGCGATTAATCAATTTGCGCATCTTTATGACTCGTGGATTAATGATAAGTCTGGTGAATTTATTCGCGAAAACACTGTAGAGCCTATTAAGAGTGTTCCAAATTTTCACGAAATTTATGAGACTATTGATCATGATAAAGCTGTAAACGCTTTTGCAAAAACAGCGTTTATTAAGCTTAATGGTGGTTTGGGAACGTCTATGGGATTGTCGTGCGCAAAATCTTTGTTGCCTGTCCGTAGGCACAAAGCTCGACAAATGCGATTTATAGATATAATAATCGGTCAGGTTCTTACAGCACGCCAACGCTTAGGTGTTGATTTACCTCTTATTTTTATGAACTCTTTCCGCACATCTAAAGATACATTACAAGTGCTGAAGCGTAATCGTAAATTTTCTCAAGAAAACATTCCTGTTGAAATTATTCAGCATCAAGAACCGAAATTGCTAGAGGAAACCTGTGAGCCAGTTTCTTATCCAGAAGATCCTGAGTTAGAGTGGTGTCCTCCAGGTCATGGAGATATTTTCTCTACAATTTGGGAATCAGGATTGTTAAACGTTTTGAAGAAAAATGGTATTGAATATTTATTTATTTCAAATTCAGATAATTTAGGCGCTAGACCTTCTCGTACTCTTGCTCAGCACTTTGAAAACACGGGTGCTTCAATAATGATTGAGGTTGCTAAGCGTACTCAAGCCGATCGTAAAGGTGGTCATATTGTTAGAGATCTCGAAACTGGAAGAATGATGCTTCGAGAAATGACTCAAGTTCATCCAGAAGATCGAAGAAGTGCTCAAAGTATTAAGAAACATCCCTATTTTAATACAAATAATATTTGGGTTCGCGTTGACGCATTACAAAAAAAGTTGGAAGAATACAATGGAGTTCTTCCTCTTCCTGTGATTTGCAATAGAAAAACTATTGATCCTACAAATGAAAAAAGCGAGAAAGTTATTCAGCTGGAAACTGCGATGGGTGCTGCAATTTCGCTTTTTAATGATGCTATTTGTGTAGAAGTAGATAGAATGAGATTCTTGCCTGTCAAGACAACTAATGATTTGTTTATAATGCGTTCAGACAGATTCCATCTTACTGATTCTTATGAGATGGAGGATGGCAACTACATATTCCCAGATATTGATCTCGATCCTCGTTATTATCGAAATATCAATGATTTCAACGAAAGATTCCCTTATTCGGTGCCTGCTTTAGCTGCTGCAAAGTCAGTTACTATTCGTGGTGATTGGACATTTGGTAATCAGGTTTCTATGTTCTCCGATGCTGTTTTAGAAGATACTGGAGAGCCAAGCTACGTTCCAAATGGGGAATTTGTTGGGCCTCAGGGTATTGAACCAGATGAATGGGTGTAAATAGCGTGTGAAATTTGAGAATTAAAAAATATTTATGGCGTGTCGCGCGTGAAATGGCTTGTTTTCAAGGGTTCTCTTACCCTTGAAAATAATAAAATAAGAAAAATCATGAGTTTTTTTAAAAATGTCCACACGTATAGCAAAACACCATTAAAATAGATAAAGTGTGTGTGGAGGATTTAGCGTCTTACATTAATCGCAGATTCTCTATGCATGGAAGGAAACTACAAAAGAAACGATACGTGAGGACCAATGGCAGAAGGAAGTAACGGAAGACGTCGTTTTTCCGATAAGTGGGGCAAACATGAGCTAGATGTGCTAGCGGTGTTGTCTTCCGCATTTCCACAATGGCTGACTTCGCGTCAGATTGCACAACGAGTTAAAGCTTATGCTGATTCATATGGAGAGCTTGCTGATCAGGCTGCTAAGGCAGCTTTTGCCAAGCAGTTCCAAAGGGATCGTGCAAAACTTGCGGCTATGGGAATTGCAATTGAGTCACGACAGCCAGAATATTCTTCCAAATCCGAAGGGCAAGATTTTGCATCTTATAGATTGCAGCTTGGCGATGAGCCAAGAGTTCGTATACGTTTCGAGCAAGAAGAACTTCCTGTTTTGGCTGCTGCCAATTATTTGGCTAGGTCTATGTCCATTTCTTCTTCTGAATCTCGTAAAGTTGAGCAACAGCATTCTTCTGCGTCTCGCACAGCTCCAAGAGTTCCTCAAACTCCTATACCTGGACTAGGTCTTGATTCTATCGCTCCAGGTTTAGGAACTCAGACAATTCCAGATGCATTAGTTAAGGTTATTGATTCACGTAGATTCGCCGCAACAGTTGATGTTGATGGCGAGCATTTGAATGTTGCTTATACTGATTCAGATGATTTAGCGATGTTCGTTCTTGAACATCCAGGTTCTTGTGTTGTAAGTCCACAAGAAGCAGTAGATGCATTCCATCGTAGACTTAATGCTGCAACGGAATTTGTGTCTTGCGATGAAGATTATGTTGAGCAAGACGATTTATCGCAAAATAGCTCTGACGATAATCAGGATTTGTCTGACTCTGAGCCAGACAAATCACGCCAAAAGAAAGCATCTTTCCAAACTGGCAGTGAGGTTGATCGCAGACTTCGATTAATGCTCTTCCTTTCTGCACATCTTGGTGAAGAGTTCCCATTGGATGAGCTTGCTGTTAGATTTATAGGAAAGCCAAAGAGTGAAGACGAACTTCGTAGATTTGTTGCTATTTTGCACAAAGATATCAATACTCTTACGACTGTATCTGATGATGGAGAGATGGCTGGTAGTCAGTTCTTCGATATTGATTGGTCTTTGCTAGAAGCTGAAGGAATTGTTTCTGCAACAAATTCATTAGGGCTTGAGCGTTTGGCTGGTGTTTCTCAACAGTATATGAGCATGTTGACCGCATCAGTTAATTATCTTGCTCATTCTCCGCTTCTTCCTGTTGAACAGAGAGACCAGGCTAAGGCTTTGTATATGCGTTTGCGTAGGCATGTGCGTCCAGGTGAAACTCCTTGGCTGAGCCTTACTGGTTATGAAGTAGAGCCTAGAAACTGTTCTATAGTTCGTAGCGCTATTAATGCTGGTGCTCTAATTGACATGGAGTATACGGACGGAGCTGGCAGAACTCGTAGGAAAGTTGTTGCACCTTCTAAGATTTTTGTTGATGAAGGCGTTTATTACGTTGCAGTTTGGACTGATGTTGAAAATCAGGCTCCAGAAGATAAACGTAGTCTAGTTGCGAAGGATACTTCTATCAATAAGGCAAATGGTTTGCCTAGAATTTGGCAAGTTCTTCGCGTTGCTCGCATTGAGCATGCAGAGGTAATTACGCCTGTTTGCCCTGTAGAAATTCCAGATGTTCCTATTAGCGAACTTCGTAAGTGGAGTTTTGACAATGGTACGCAAACATGCTTTATCACTGATGAACCTGATTTAAACTTCTTAAAGAGTCTTTCAGGTGCTACGGTTGAGCCTTGTGGGAGTGGGGTTAAAGTTCATTTGACTGTTTGCTCAGATTCTTGGTTTGTTGCTTTCTGTATTGCGCATGCCCGTCATATTAAAGCTGTTTCTCCAGAAACTTTGCGTACTATGATTATTGCTCGTGCTCAACGTGAATTGAGTGTTGATCATAGCGATTCTCCTATTGTGGAGAATTAAAATGCCGTGGTGGATTTGGGTTATTATTACGCTTTTCATGCTTTGTATGATTGCATGCGGGACTGTTTTCGCTATTAGAAATGCTTTTAGGATTTTTGAAAATTCTTCAAGTTTTCTTGAAAAAGTTTCTTCTTGCTTTGAAAGACTTCAAGACAATAATGATTCTTTAGATAATGATACAAGCCCGCTATTCACTCGTCCTATAAAGGATGCGGCACGTAGATACGAGCATACTCGAATTAAGGTTAATGATCGTCATAATCGTATAAGAGAAACCCATAAGTCCATTTGGCAAAATTGGAATACAAAGTCGTTGCGTCAAGAAGATATTGATAATCCTAATTTTAAAGAGTCAAAAGAATCTTAGTGAATTGCGAACTTAAAATTATTTTGATTTAAGAAGAAAGAACTAAACTTTTTTATGTCTAAGACGTCATATCGCAAGAAAAAGAAAAATGATATTCTTGTTGATTCAAACGATTACAAGAATGATTCTGAAATTCCTTTATCTCCAGCTGAACGGTTTAATTTGTTTAAGCAAACTATTGAGCACTCTCGAACTATGGCTGCAAAATTTGAACAATCTTTAAGTTTTGATTTAGATGATTTTCAAGCAGAAGCAATTGATGCACTGGAAAATGGAGATAATGTTCTTGTGGCAGCTCCTACTGGAGCAGGTAAAACTGTTGTTGCTGATTTTGCTGTTTTTCTAGGCGTAAATCGTGGAGTTAAAACATTTTACACAACTCCTATTAAGGCTTTAAGTAATCAAAAATATCATGATTTTTGTGAAGTTTATGGAATAGATAGAGTTGGACTTTTAACTGGAGATACTTCGGTTAATCCAGAGGCTGATATTGTTGTTATGACTACAGAAGTTTTACGCAATATGCTTTATGAACGTTCAATTACTCTTAAATCTCTTGGATTTGTTGTTTTAGATGAGGTTCATTATCTTGCAGATAAGTTCAGGGGTGCTGTGTGGGAAGAAGTTATTATTCATCTTCCTCAGAGCGTTAAGATTATTGGTCTTTCTGCAACTGTTTCTAATGTGGAAGATTTTAGTGCATGGATTTCTTCTGTGCGCGGAGAAACACATTTGGTTGTAGATGAGCATCGTCCTGTTCCACTTGAAAGACATGTTATTATCCAAAAGGATGGACGCACAGAGCCTGAATTACTTAACTTATATGATGTTGATAAAAATGGTAATAGCACCAATCATGTAAATCTTGCTTTAACAAGAAAAATCACTCAATGGGAGAATGCCTCTTTACGACGTAAAGCATCTTATCGTAATGTAAATAAACGTTTTAGCAAAGGCAAGTTTTCTAAGAATAAGTTTTCTAATTCATCTAAAAGTAATAGGGGAGAAGTTGCTGTTAGACACACCCCTAAAAGGTGGGCTGTTATAGATGAGCTTGATTATCTTGATATGCTACCAGGAATATATTTTATTTTTTCTCGTTCAGGATGCGATCAGGCTGTTCAACAATGTTTAAACGCTGGATTATCTCTTACTAGCGATGAAGAAATGTATGAAATCCGCAGAATAGTTGATTCTATGATTGCGGAAAATAAGCTAAGCAAAAGCGATTTAAAGGCACTTAGATTTGAGCGTTTTAGGTATGCTCTTGAACAAGGTTTTGCAGCTCATCACGCTGGTATGATTGCTATTTTTCGCCATATTGTAGAAACGCTTTTTGAACGCGGTCTTATTAAGGTTATTTTTGCTACAGAAACTCTTGCTTTAGGTTTAAATATGCCTGCGAGAAGTGTTGTTGTTGAAAAACTTGTTAAATTTGATGGTACAGGTCATGTTCCGCTAACTCCTGGTGAGTTCACACAACTTACTGGTCGCGCTGGCAGACGTGGCATAGATGATATTGGTCATGCAGTGTTAATTGACAATCCTGATTTTGATCCTTCTAAGGCTGCATCCTTGTCTAGTAAACGTGTGTATCCTCTTCATTCTAGCTTTGTTCCTACATTCAACATGGCTGTTAATCTTCTAAATAATAGTGATGTTAAAACTGCTCGCATAACTCTAAGCAGTTCTTTTGCTCAATGGGAAGCCAATGCTTCTGCTCAAAGGCTTTTAAGTCGTATTGAGGATCTTAAAGAAGCTATTAGCGGTTACAAACAGGCATTTCATTGCACTCAAGGTGATTTTTCTGAGTTTATGACTCTTAGAATGTGTCTTAAAGATGCTCAACATGATCAGCGCAGAAAACTTAAGCACACAATATTTGCTAGTGAAGTTGAGCGTGCTAAAGCTTTTAAAGAATTAGATAAAACTATCGATACCTTACGCAACGAGGAGCGTAACCATCCTTGTGCAGGATGCCCAGATATTCAAGAACATTTATACTGGGGTTATTATTGGGCTCGAGAAATGCGTGAACTAAATCAGGTTAAGGATCGCTATAATTCTCGTACTGGCTCAGTTGCAAGATGTTTTGATAGTATTTGTGAAGTACTTTGTAAATTAGATTATTTAAAAAATACGAACGATGCTTTAGTGTTAACAGACAAGGGTCAGTTGCTTCGTAGACTTTACAACGAGCTTGATGTTGTTTTTGCTCAATCAATTTGTGAAGGAATTTTTAATAATCTAACTCCTATTCAATTATTGTCTTGTTTATCTGCATTAGTGTATGAATCTAGGGGTCCTGCTGGGGGAGAGCCGCGTAGGTATCCTGGAGGATTAAATGCGCCTGTATTCAATACAGTTTTAAAGATGAAAGAATTATTTATTCGTATAAGTGATATGTGCTTGAATAATCATCTTGATGCTTTAAGACCTCTTGATTTTGGTGCAATCGATATGATTTATGATTGGGCTCAAGGTGCTGATTTACTCGACATATTGCAAAATACTGACATAACTGGTGGCGATTTTGTCAGATTTGCAAAAAGACTTATTGACTTACTTAATCAACTTGCTGTTGCTAGCGAATATTTGAAAATATTGCCTAACGTAGATGATTCTTTAGCTCACAATGCTTATGAAGCAGCTAAACTTATTAATCGCGGGGTAGTTGCTTATTGTGATGTTTGATATGTTATTGATATACCATGGTATACCTTTGTGTATCGTCCGTGCAATTCGCTAGCTTTATAATGAAAACAAAAAGGAGAATAATATATTATGGCAGAGCGCAGTTTACGTGGAATGAGCATTGGAGCTAAATCATTGGAATCCGACGATAATGTTGATTTCGCTGCTCGTAACGATGTTGCATATGTGTGCCCTAAGGGTCACAGAACGATTCTTCCATTTGCTCAAGGTGCCGAGATCCCTGAAGAGTGGGAATGCCGTTGTGGTGCATTAGCACATAAGGAAGGCGATGCAGACAGACCAGATGATGATTTTAATAAGCCAGCTCGTACGCATTGGGATATGCTTTTAGAGCGTAGAAGTGAAGAAGAGCTTAAAGCTTTACTTGATAAGCGTTTAAAGATGCATCATGAGGGTTGGATTCCTGATTACGAGTGAGAATTATTTTTACAAACAAAACACTTCTAAGGGAAATAAGCTGTCATGAAAGTTGTTCTTCTTGATTTAGATGGTACTTTAACACAATCGCATGCTGGTATTATTGCGTGCGCTAAAAAAGCGATGTCTGATCTTGGTATGCAGATACCTGATGATACTGAAATGTTGCGTTTTGTTGGACCGTCTATACTTGAATCTTTTCAGAGGAATCATATGCCTAAAGAATTGCAATCTGAAGGCGTTAAATTGTATAGGAAATATTATTCCGAAGTTGCAACTTTTATAGATCCTGATAATCCAAATGGCGATATGATTACTGGGAATTTTTTGAACAAAGTTTATGATGGCATTCCTGAACAGCTTAAGTTGCTACGAAAGTCTGGTTATTATCTTGCTACTGCATCTTGCAAGCCTGAATATCAAGTTAAACCAATTTGTGATCATTTTGGATTGACAAACTTGATTGATGGTATTTATGGTGCTAGCAAAGATATGTCTAGGATTAATAAAGATCAAGTTATTCGCTATGTTTTTGAAAATATTGGATTCAATCCTTTACGGGATCGTGCTTTAATGGTTGGCGACCGTTGGACGGATGTTGATGGCGCTTTAGCATGCGATATTGATTGTTTGGGTTGCTCTTGGGGTTATGCCGAGCCTGGTGAGCTTAAAACTCACGGAGCATATCGTATTATCGACAGTGTTTCTGATTTGAATAATGCCATTAACGAGTATTTTGAATAATTTTGAAATATTATTTGTTTTTCGTGCTAAAAAATATATGAGTATTTATCCGATAATGTACGTTATGTCAGATTAGATATATTTTAGGGATAAAATATACAAATACATTAGAAATTTACTTAGATAATGCAGAGTCTAAATCAGCTTTAACCTGTTTAACAATACGACCAACAGCTATAGCAAAAACAGCTGTGCCACATTCAAGCATATCTCGCATATTTTCCTGATTACTATCGCATTCCACAACAGATTGACCATCGCAAATTATGGTCATATTTTCGAGATGCTTTACACTAAAACAATTTAAAAACACTATAGCAGTAGTCACATTAGTAAGATTTACTCCAGCGTCTAAAAGTCGCTTAGAAACCGCCATAATTGCAATGTCTTTAAAAGAATATAAACGACGAGACCCAGAACCATGAGACGGATTAATAGAAGGCTCAATTATGTGTTTACGAGCCCAATAATCAAGTTGTCTATATGTAATACCAGCGATATTCATAGCAACGCTTCCACGGTATCCTGTGGAATACTCTTCATCATCCGAAAACGAAAACAGTTCCCCCTGCGTTGGCTGATGATCATGTTTTAAAGAATCAACCAACGCACTATCTTCAGGAGAGTTTTCAAAAGTCATTATCGTTTAGTAACAGCGTCACACGTAAAGAACATTAATCGGAACTTGCCAATCATAATTTCGTCACCATTATGAAGAATAGCTTCATCAACACGGTTACGATTAACATACGTTCCATTTAGACTTCCAGCGTCAGCAATGCTAAAAACAGTACCATTTCTACGAAAAACAGCATGAGCTCTAGAGACAGTAGAATCGTCTAGCATAATATCAGCTCTAGAATCTCGTCCAACAGAAACGACGTCCTCATCTAGTAAATAACGCGATCCAGAAACTGCTCCACGTGTAGAAATAAGTAAAGCGGTACCAGGAAGCAGCTTTGCTATAGTATCTAAATCATCCTGCCTAAGAGGACGATCTGCATTAGAGTTTATTGGAATGGTAATAGCTGGCATACCAATAATGGTTGTTTCGCCAGCAGTAGGAATCGGTTCAGTCATAATTGCTATTTTACCTTCTTATTCGACCGGTTTTGCATATTGATACTGTTTTGGTTCGCGTGTCGAGCGAATTTCAACCTCTTCAGGCGTTGAAACATATACGGAAGCACCGAATTTGACTTTTAATCTAGACCCAACTCCCCCAGCAATATTTACGGCGTTTTGCAAATTCTGAGGCTCGCCAATAGCCTTAACAACATATGGAGGATTAATCTCAATTGCATCACACAATAACCCATGCTTAGTGTCAGAAATATAGCTAGAAGTTACTATACGTATGTCGTTAACAGACATAACCTCCACTCCAGCATTACGAAGCTCTTCAAGCAGTTGAAACATTGTAGCAGCATCCACACGCTCTTTTTCTCCAGCAGTAATGTGAATAATTACTCCCTTACCAACAGCTGGAAGACGACCAGATATTAAACCACTCGTCTGAGAATTCTGCTTAGCAATCCTAGCAGCTTCCTCCTGTTTGTTAACAGATGCTTTTAAAGAATTAAGCTGGCTAGTTAACTCAAACTTTCGCTGCTCTAGATTTTGTATTTGCGAATTAGTTTCTGTAATTAAACGAGTAAGCTCATCCTCACTCATCGTCTGATATACAAGTGTACTTCTATTAACTTGAATCATATAAGCAAATCCAAGCAATGCACAAAGAAGCATAACAAGTAAGCCAGTTAAAATACGAGTACGCGTAATATGACCTTGCAATGAAGGCTTATTTTTTCGTTTAACAATCGGGAAAGAACCTGTTTGTGTACGATCACTTTCGCGATCTTTAGCATGCTGACGATGCAATTTTCTGACGATATTGTCAATATTTTTATCAATATTTTTGTCAACATTTTTATCAAAAGTATCGTCTAAATTGTCGTTCTTTATGCTATTTTTTGATGTATTAGAAAATGGGTGACGCATATCAGCCTCTAAATATAAAACGACGTATTGCAGAAACGTTAGAGAAGATTCGTATTCCTAATACAACAATAACAGCAGTTTGCAATTGTGCTCCAACTCCAAGTTGGTTTCCGAGTAAAACTAAAAGAGTAGCAGCAATAACATTCGAAAAGAATGAAATAACAAACACCTTATCAGAGAAACTACGCTCAAAATAAGCTCTAGCAGCTCCAAGCAGAGCATCCAAGGCTGCAAGAACCATAATCGGCAGATAAGGTTGAATAACTACTGGAATATCAGGATGTACAACAATCCCAATAAGCGCACCTAAAATCAATCCAAGAACAGCTGTCATAACCTATTTTCCTATCTCCTACTCAATAATTCTTTTGCAAAATTAATTTCACCAGTTCCCGCAGCAGAAAGTTTAAGCGTATTTGACTTAGAAATTTGCGGGTTAATACCTGCGTCGCTAAGAGAAACAAACCACGGAGAGCGCTTTTGAGAATTTAACTTTTCAATAAGACTAGAACTGTCTCCAATAGCCTCAATCATATAAGGGCTTTGAGTCTGATTAACACCTATAAGAATAGTTGACCCAGCAGTACGGATGGACGTTTGAGCGCCAATTCTATGACCATTTATTGATATTGCTTCTGCGCCTGCATCCCAAAGAATGGAAACAAAAATCTGAATATCTCTATCTGTAACAACCCTAATTCTTTCTCCTTTAGCCATTTCTCTAGGAATGTTGCCGCTAGATACGTCATTGTTTGTAGAAATAGGATTAGCAATAGTTAAAACAATTCCAGACCCTACAACGCCATGTGTACCATTCGTCATATTGTCAGATTTATCAACTTGATTTTCATAAGGAGTATTAATTCTTTTTGACTCACGATCTACACTAGCACGCAATCTAGTTACATCTTTAACAAGATTGTCAAAACGGCTTGCGTGAGAAGTAAGCTCGTTAGCTAACGATAAACGTATGGCTTTACGAGAATCCGTATGCAATTTTCGCACAAATTGGCTTCCCACAGTACCAAGAGCAACACAAATAATAAAGACAATTATTCTAGTAATCCAGAGATTAATCTTACTAACATTCTGCTTATTAAGACGGGAATCCATAAAAAGAGGATCCACTGGTCTATTGCTTAAATCGTCAATTAAGCGTAATGAATAGTCTTCAATACGACGTCTTTTTTCATTATGGTTAGAAAAGTTATAACTTGAATTAGTCACATGATGAGGACCAAGAGCAAATACAGATTTGGAAAAAACTGCTCTGCGTTTTGAAAATAAGATAACGGTTGGAGCAGGAAAAGACTCTGCAATAACACTATTATCAGTGTTATTCACATCATGATTTAGATTAGAAGTCTTTTGCACCATAATATGTCCGTTATTTAAACCAGTTTATAATACTTATAATCCTTATTTAAACTTTTTTATTAATAGCTTATAGGCTTGAATGCAATACAATACTCCAGCAAACCAGTAAAGTGTTATTCCCCAAATTGCACAAGCTATCGCTGCAGCATACAAAATAAGCATTGGTTCAGTAGCAACAGCATAAACAATCATAAATAATACGATAGCAATCATCAATAATGCTGTTCCAGTTTTACCCATGAAATTCACTGGTAAAGGTCCATAATCATATTGTGCAAGAATAACAATCAAAATAGCCATTACTATGTCTCGCAAAACAACAAGAGCCAACGCCCACCAAGGTATAATCTTGGCAAACGCTAAAGCTAAAATGCTGCATGCTATTAAAAGCCTATCTGCAACAGGATCTAAAATCTGCCCTAATTTGCTAACCTGATTAAAAGTTCTAGCAATATAACCATCAACACAATCTGAAAAAGCAGATATAGCAAGAATGATTAGAGCAACCCCCATTTTATTTTGCGCAATTAAAATGGCAAGATATGGTATAGAACATATACGCAGAAAACTAATCACATTAGGTACAGTAAAAACTCGATCAAGTGCTTCAGGACTGTACTCCTGATTAGAAATGAACTTAACCATACCTATTTCCTTAAAAACAATTTAAAAGACTTACCAATTGTATTCTATTTTGCATATATAAAATATTGGGGCATTATTCTAAAAATGCCCCAATAAAAGTTTTATGCTCGCCAAGCCTCTTGCGCAATATTACGAATAGAATCAATAGCAGCTGATGGATTTTCAGCTCCATAAACAGCAGATCCTGCAACCAGCACATCAGCACCAGCTTCTGCGACTATAGCAGCTGTAGAAGGGCTTACTCCACCATCAACCTGAATATGAGTATCCAATCCACGACGAGTAATTTCATCACGTAAACGACGAACCTTACCCATTTGATTGCTCAAGAACTTTTGTCCACCAAAACCAGGCTCAACAGTCATAATAAGAATCATATCGAATTCATCAAGAATATCGAAAATAGGTTCAACTGGCTCAGCTGGGCGGACTGCAAAACAAGCTTTGCAACCCATGTCTCGCAGCTGACGAGCAAGACGAACAGGCGCATGAGTGGCACCCATATGGAAGCTCACAGAATCAGCACCAAGTTTTGCGTACTCTGGAGCCCAACGATCAGGATCCTCAATCATCAAATGAACATCTACAGGAAGACTAGTAACTTCGCAAATGCGTTTTACAATCGGCTCCCCTAAAGTTAAATTCGGTACAAAATGATGATCCATAACATCAACATGAACAAGATCAGCATTTGAAATTGCTATAAGATCTCTTTCAAGATTGCAAAAATCTGCAGAAAGAATGCTAGGTGCTATTTGTATATTCATGTGTTCCATTCTAAGAAAAGCAAGCGACTAGAAAAACAAAATATCTATATTATTTAAGAATATTTTAAGATAATCTTTTTGTTTTAATATTTGAATTAGATTGAGATTCACGCTCACGTTCATCTGCAGTTATATCAATAAGACGATTCACAAGATCTGTTCGTGACTTGTGGGTATTTTGCAAAATCATAAAAACAATAATTGAAATAATAAATACAACTATAGAAACCCATACGTTAATTCTTATTCCAAGAAAAGTATGTGAAAAATCAATCCTTAAAGACTCAATCCACATTCTTCCTGCCGTATACCACATTACGTAAAGAACAAACTCAGATCCAGATTTAAGTTTTCTCTTAAGAACTTTGCCGAAAGAAATAAGCAAGGCTGCGCCTGCAAAATTCCAAATCATTTCATATAAGAAAGTAGGGTGAAACAGAGTACCCTCTGGGCATGTGAGACCATCGTAGCAACTTTCACTGTGTCCTATAGCATTTGCAGCAGAATAATTAAGTTTTAGGCCCCATGGCAAAGTAGTTGGAGCACCATAAAGTTCTTGGTTAAACCAATTACCTAACCGCCCTATACCTTGTGCAATAAGCAAGCTAGGTGCAGCTGCATCTGCAAGCAAGCTTATTGGATATTTTTTATAGGTACACAGTGCGCTTGCAGCAATAGATCCTAGGATTACTCCTCCCCAGATTCCTAAACCACCATTCCAAATTCTAAATATCTCCAACAAATCTCCCTTAGGTCCAAAGAACTTTTCGGGAGTGGTAATAACATGATAAAGACGTGCTCCAACTATTCCTGACGGAAGACTAACCAGTGCAACATCTAATATCTGATTAAAATCTCCGCCTTCTCGTTTCCATCTACGAGTGGTAATCCACATTGCAACAAGTGCACCAGCAAGAATTGATAAAGCATAAAATCTTAACGTTATAGGTCCTAATGTAATCTGAGAAATACTAGGACTAGGAATAGAACAAATCGTCATAAATCCTCATGTTAGTAGAAAACCATGACGGTTACTTGTAATGTTTTTATGACAAAACAAACGATTAATATCTAAAATATTACCTATAAATTAGAACCCTACAACCTTAATCAATGCCATAAGAACAGGCGCACAAAGCAAAATAGAATCCACTCTATCTAAAACGCCACCGTGACCTTTAAGCAAATGCCCCATATCCTTAATACCAATATCCCTTTTAAGCATTGAAGCACATAAATCACCAAAGGTACCAACCATGCCTGATGCAACACCCATTATTGCTGGCATCCACCAGAATTTTATCCAAGAAGATCCATAGAAGCCAGATATGATAGCGTAAGCACCTATCAAAGCAAAAAGCATTGACCCTAAAAGACCCTCTATTGATTTCTTAGGAGAAATACGAGGAGAGAGCTTATGCTTACCAAGCCACGCACCAGCAAACAAACCACCAGTGTCACTTAAAGCTGGTAGAAACACAAGCAGCATCGCATGCGCTATAGCATACTTAGTATTTGTTAAAGACAAAACAATGCATGAGGCAAGCAAAGGAATATACAATACAACAAACAATGAGACTGCCGTATTAGTGAAAGTATTTGCCTTTGCACTTTTAGATGATGTAGGATGCTGGAGCTTTTTTTCTACAGCGCGTAAAGTCCTTTGCGAAACAGTGCTATTCAATGTAGCAAAAACAACAGTTAAAAGCAATGATGCTGTTATGCCACTAGCCATAGCAACAGTATGCCATCTTGCATAAAAAGCAGAAAGAATAGTGATTACAGAACAAACAGACAATAACAGAAATGGAATCCTGAAACCTGCCGTAGCAAAATCTACATGCAACTCCCACAACGCGAGAACCATAAAAATGGTTAAAAGAATAACAAAAGTATCGATGCTAATTACAAGACAAGCAACAATCACAGCAACCAATAAAATCGCAGTCGCTATAGCCTGAGGCATATTTCTGCCAGTACGACGATTTATATCGTCTAAAGTATCATGGGTGCCGTTAATGGTCTTTTCATGTGAAGAATCAGATTTTGCCGACTTATTATTACCGACTAAATTGTTATTAGTTAACAAATCAGCTTTGTTAGACAATTCTCCAAGATTTTCTTGATTCATACGACACCCATTCAACCTAAAAGTTTCTGAAGAATCAGACCTCCATTATTTCCTTCTGCTTGCCATCAAGCAAAGCATCTAAGGAATCAGTTACTTGCTTCGTAACTTTATCAAGCTCTTTTTGTAAGCGCTCTCCTTCATCTTCGCCGATTTCACCATCTTTTACAGACTTATCAATATTCTCCTTGGTTTTACGGCGAATATTTCGAACAGCAACCTTACCTTCTTCAGCTTTTGTTTTAGCAAGTTTTACGTATTCTTTACGACGGTCTTCTGTAAGTTCTGGCATTGTAACACGAATTACATTTCCATCTCTATTAGGGCTTACTCCTAAATCTGAATCGCGAATAGCCTTTTCTACAGCATTAGCTTGCGAAGCATCAAAAGGAGTTACAGAAAGAGTGCGAGGCTCTGGAACACCAATAGAAGCAACAGCCTTAATAGGTGTTGGAGCACCATAATAGTCAACCATAATGCCATTAAGAAGAGCAGGATTAGCACGTCCAGTTCTAATACCCATGAAGTTCTCTTTAGTAGCTTCCACAGACTTGTTCATCTGTTCAAGAGCCTGATCGATAATCGCTGGCATGTATTCTCCTTTATCGGTATGTGCCAATTTTAAAATTTATTATTTAACTATCTATTCATGTTTATTAAATTTTAAATATTCAAATTATGAATATTCGCATATTTAAGCAAATGTAGGTTCAGCATCCGAAACTAAAGTTCCGATTTCCTCACCAACCAGTGCTCTAGTGACGTTTCCTTCACCCTCTAATCCGAATACGCGAATCTTCTGCTTGTTATCTCTAGCCATAGATAGTGCAGAAGCATCCATAACAGCAAGACCATCGACAAGAGCACGTTGATAATTTAACGTTACAAATTTCTTCGCGTTCTTATCTTTCCGTGGATCAGCGCTATAAACGCCATCTACACCATTCTTGCCCATCAAAACCTCATCGCAATGTATTTCCAAAGATCGCTGAATAGATACAGTGTCGGTTGAAAAATATGGCATTCCAGCACCAGCACCAAAAATAACTACACGACCCTTTTCAAGGTGTCGAATTGCCTTAAGTGGAATATAAGGTTCTGCAACTTGACCCATTGTTATAGCAGTTTGCACACGCGTTGCCTGCCCTGCTTGTTCAAGAAAATCTTGTAGAGCCAAGCAATTCATAACAGTACCGAGCATACCCATATAGTCACCACGGCTACGATCAATTCCAGCCTGCTGAAGTTCTGCTCCGCGGAAGAAGTTTCCGCCGCCAACAACAATTGCAACTTGCACGCCTTCATGCACTGCTTTTACAATTTCTCCAGCAATTCTACGAATAACATGAGTATCAATACCAACGGCTCCACCGCCAAATGCTTCTCCCGAGAGCTTCAATAAAACTCTACGAGACTTGCTTTCCCCCGCTTGTGCGATAGTCATAAAACTTTCCTCCAGTCATAACGGCGAACGCAAGCATATCTTTGCCATGATATCTTTCAATGACGACACAGCAAAACACGATTTTATAATGTATAAATTAAAAGAATGGGCTTGCATGACTTATCACGCAAACCCATTCTTGTTTTATGAATTTTTAATAAGCTTTCGCTTAAAAATTATTCAGCAGAGCCTTTGCCAACCTCAACGCGAGCGAAAGCTAAAGCAGAGCCGCCAACTTCCTTGAACAAGTCGCCAATAGTCTTGGAAGGATCCTTAACATAAGCTTGTTCAAGAAGAACGGTTTCCTTGAAGAAGGCATTCAAACGACCTTCAACAATCTTTGGAACAATCTTCTCTGGCTTGCCTTCAGCTAAAGACTTTTCTGTAGCAACGCGACGCTCAGACTCCAACACATCTGCTGGAACATCTTCGCGGCGAAGCCACTGAGCGCCCATAGCGGAAATCTGCAAAGCAGCTTCGTGAGCAACCTTAGCGCCCGCTTCGTCGGTAGCAATCATAGAAACAATGCTTGGAGGTAATTCAACGGACTTCTTGTGAGCATAAACCTCAACGTGAGGACCGCTAATCTTGGCAATCTGACCAACCTTAACGTGCTCGCCAAACAAAGCTGCTGCTTCTTCTACTTCTTCCTTAACCGTAGCATCTCCAGCCTTAGCTGCAAGAAGCTCTTCTGCACTAGAAGCGTCAGCTTCAATAGCATTGCTTAACACGGTTTCAGAGAATTCAACGAACTTTGGAGTCTTAGCAACAAAGTCGGTTTCGGAATTCAATTCAACTGCATAGCCAGTTTCACCTTCTGCAGTTTTAACAACCTTAGAAGCAACGGTTCCTTCCTGAGCCTTGCGACCTTCACGCTTGCCAGCGGCCTGAATGCCCTTAGCGCGGATAATTTCCTTAGCGCGATCTACATCGCCTTCGGCTTCGGTAAGAGCCTTCTTAACGTCCATCATGCCAGCGCCAGTTTCTTCGCGCACCTGCTTAATCAACGCTGCAGTAATTGCTGCCATTTTGTTCTCCTCATTAACCGCCAACAGACTTATTCAGCCTTGGCTTCGTCTTCAGACTGTTCAGTTTCCTTAGTGAGTAGTTCCTTTTCCCATGCTGCCATTGGCTGAGCGTCAGAACCTTCGGACTTTGCGCCCTTTCCAGCACGTTCAAGCAAACCTTCTGCAACAGCGTCAGCCATCAAGCTAGTAAGAAGCTCGACACCACGAATTGCATCATCATTTGCTGGAATAGGATACTCAACAGAGTCTGGATCAGTGTTGGTGTCAACGATTGCCACAACTGGAATACCAAGCTTGTGAGCTTCTTCAACGGCCAAAGCTTCCTTGTTAATATCAACAACAAACATTGCCGAAGGAGTACGGTTCATGTTGCGAATACCGCCGAGCTGCTTGGAAAGCTTGTCCTTTTCGCGTTCAAGAAGCAAAAGCTCCTTCTTAGTCAAACCAGATCCACGAACATCAGTGAAGTCCATTTCCTCAAGTTCCTTGAGACGCTTTACGCGAGTGGAAACAGTCTGGAAGTTCGTCAGCATACCGCCGAGCCAACGCTCGCTCACGTAAGGCATGTTCACACGAGTAGCCTGATTTTGCACAGCTTCTTGAGCCTGCTTCTTGGTACCCACGAACAAAACAGTACCGTTGTGAGCAACAGTCTGCTTAATGAAGTCATAAGCCTTGTCGATCATGTCGAGCGACTTGAACAAATTGATGATATGAATACCATTGCGCTGGGTTAGAATAAATTGCTTCATCTTTGGATTCCAGCGACGAGTCTGATGTCCGAAGTGCAAACCTGCCTTCAGCATTTCACTCATGGTAATCTGTGCCATATCTATATACCTTTCTTGTCGGTTCTTGCCTGGCCATGCCTGTTCGCATGCAACTTGGATAACATATGTCTAAATCCAAGCCGACCGACACGAACGGACGCGTACATGGCGCGTATTCGCGTATCCGAGTAGACAATAAAAAACGAGCAATCATATAACGCGACAACATTCATGCTCAATGGACACGCAAAAGATAATCATATCAGACGCTTAATACTAAATAAATAATACAAACTAATACTATAGTTGTTGCTAGTTCTCATTTAGATATTATTTAGATAATCCATTACGAAGTTGGCGCAAAGCTTGTTTTCTAACATCTTTCTCTAAACGATCCAAATAAACGTGTCCATCTAAATGATCACACTCATGCTGAATCATACGAGCCATTAAACCCTTGCCCTCTAGAACAATAGTTTTACCGTCTAAATCAATGCCTTTAGCCCTAGCATAATCTGCCCTGCGAGTCTTATACCATAATCTTGGAACGGACAAGCAACCTTCATCCCCATATTGTTCACCACTCAATTCTTCAATAACAGGATTGAGAATATAGCCAATATGACCTTCAATATTGTATGAAAACGCTCTAAGGCTAATACCTATTTGATTTGCACTAAGACCTGCTCTTCCTGGATCGTTTACAGTCTCTAATAAATCTTCTACGAGATTTCTAACTGCTGGAGTAATCTCACGAATTGGATCACATGGTGTTCGAAGAACAGGATCTGGAACAATGCGAATCTGTCTAATAGTCACAGTACTTCCTTAAAAATTCTAAAAGGCTAATTAAAAATGCAATGCAATTATACAAGACTTAGTGTAATTAAAATTGCAATTTTAATCAGCCTATTTAACGTTTTATAGCTAATTTAGTTTCGAATAACTATTCTTTGTCGTTAGAATTATTATTCTTCTCAGCATATTCAGTATGCTGATCTTTTACATTAACCTGTGTAGGCAAATCCTCACCAAAACGTTTCAGATGAGTAGCAGCCTGATCGATTGCTTGCTTAACTCTAGGAGTAACCGCTTCTTGAGCCTGTTTAACAGTTTCTTGCGCTTGCTTAACAGTCTCAGTTGTCTTATCTAAAATCTTAACTGTAGCAGGTAATGGTCTACTGTTTGGTTTTGGAGCATAAAGCTGATTCTCTATAAGATCACAATACCTCTTCAAAACCTTAGGACGCACAACTTTCATGCTTGGAGTCAAAGTGCCAGTTTCTTGTGAAAATTCTTCATCCAAAATAATAAATTTACGAATAGACTCAGCCCTAGAAACAGTGCTATTTGCCTGATCAATAAACTGTTGTACAACAGAACGAATAGCATCGTTTTCCGCAACAGCACTCATAGAAAGATTTTCATCCATTCCTTGACTCTTAAGCCAAGAACGAACCATATCTGGCTCAACCTCAATCAAAGCGGAAACAAATGGCTTACCGTCTCCTACAACTACTGCGTGAGATACGAGAGGACACTTAGAGATAATACTTTCCAAAGGCGCTGGACTTATATTTTTTCCACCAGCAGTGATAATAATATCTTTCTTTCTACCAGTAATAGACAAGAATCCTTCATCGTCGATCTCGCCTAAATCTCCAGAATGGAGCCATCCATCTTCGTCAATAACATCCGAAGTAAGATCTGGCTTATCATAATATCCGATAAAAACGTTAGGACCTTTTACAAGGACTTCTCCATCATCTGCAATACGGATAGTAATTCCAGGACCAGGGCGACCCACAGAACCAACTTGATTAGCATGCTCAAAATTAACAACACAAGGAGCTGCTGTTTCGGTCATTCCATAACCTTGAATAAAGGTTATTCCATCCAACCCGTTAAAGAAATGAGCAAGCTCAGCGTTTATTGGAGCTCCGCCGCAAGCTAGCCATGATAAATTAGGTCCCAAAGCAGATCGTATGGAAGATCCAACAGTTTTCATATAAAAGTCATGCTGAAGTTTTGCATAAATTGAGTGTGTTCTACCTTCAACTTCATCTTTAGACCACTCAATAAAATGTTGTACAGCCTTTGCAAAAATCCTACCGCGTATACCTGCTCCAGCTTTTTGAGACGCAGCATTATAAACCTTTTCAAACACTCTTGGGACTCCAAGCAAATATGTAGGTTTAAAACTACGCAAATCTGCTAATAAATGCTTTGCATTTGGCACATATCCAATAACACCGTGAGAACCTATTGCCACATACTGTATGTATCTGGCAAAGCAATGAGCTAACGGAAGGAATAGCAATAGTCTACTTGGCTTATAAAGCATATCATTTAAAACGTCATAAGCTGCATACACAATATGCGTAAAATTCCTATTAGAAAGCATTGCACCCTTTGGTTTTCCAGTTGAACCAGAGGTGTATACAATAGTCGCTAAATCATCAGCTTTTACTTGACATATGCTTTTATTAAGCTCGTCGTCGCTGATTGATTTTCCGAAATCAATCACTGCGTCTATTCCAGCAGCTTTAAAGTTAAAAATAGTCTTTAAAGACATACGCTTATTGTCTTGGCGAACTCGCTCTAAGCACTGTGCATGTTCATCATCACCTGCAAAAGCTATCACAGGTTTTACTTCAGAAATAATTTCAGCAGCTTGAATTGCTGAATCTGTTTCGTAAATCGGAATGGTTACAGCACCAATGCAAGCGCAAGCAAAATCCGCAACGCCCCACTCATAACAGGTTGGGGAATAAATAACAACTTTGCTTCCTCGTTCAACGCCAAGAGCAATCAACCCCTTAGCTGTTGCACGAACTTTTAATAGCATTTCAGATGCAGTAACATCATGCCATTGACGAGTATCATCGTCTTGCCATTGGGCTATTACGCCTTGTGGATCTCGCATTGCCCTATTGGCAAGCAGTGAATAAATTGTGTCACCGTCATTTGTTGGGTGAATGACCTCTACAGCAAATTCTCGCAGCATAGTCTTAATTGTACGGTATATCTAACACGACACAAACGAAAGTCGTACAAAAATGTCAACCTAAAATTGGTGGTTTTCACAAATAAACTCTTCTGGTTAGATAATTAGAAACAAACTAATAATGATTACCTAAACCAGAAGAGTCATATTTTTATATTTAACTATTATTTAATTGACAATTGAATTTAAAGGCTAGTACATTTCCTACCGATCATCCCAAGTCAACTAATGTACATATCCAACTCCCGTTTTGAGATTTGAATGCCAAAGACGCACAATAATTTAAGCTTCCAATAGAAAATAAAACAACTGCCTCAAAACGAGTTGGACTAATTAGCATTCCATTTATCATTCTTGGCATAGTCGGTTTGCAACGTAGTTGCCAACTTGTATATTCATCGTGTTTGTCTGAGAAACATTGAGATATTAGATACCACATGTTTTCAAGCTTAAAAATACATTCTTCGCTAAGAGCCTTACGCATTTGTGACGATATCGGTCTTCCTCTAGAAATGTCACTAGCAATACATGCTACCTTGCACGCTATTAAAGCGAGGTCTAAGTACAATTCCTCATCTGCCGAATTATTAAAGCATGATGATACATGATATGTTGCCATAAAATGCGAAGAACCCACTGGGAATGAACCTTCGTATACTGGCAATGGCTTGCGATCATTCCACTTGAACGTAGGATGATCATCATTTGCAGCAAAGTCGTTTTTTACAACTTCCCAGAATGCATCATTTTCGTCATAGTTATCGCTGACTATGGTACCAAGAGTATTATTCATTTTCCTGCTCTTTCCCGTTAAAATTTGTTACTTATCCCATTTTCTATTTTTAAATTCCTTATTTTATTTTTTTGTATTTTTAATTTAAAACCAATGTCTAGCAAAGGTTTAAATAAAGCATACAACTTATTTCAAAAATTCAAAGTATTATTTCTAAGTGTGCATAAATAAAATTAAATCCTCGATTTTTGTTGAAAAATCAAGGATTATTTAGTGTTAAGTTATGCACATTATAGTTTTTACTTCCTTGTGCACTTAAATTTTTAGTTTTAAGCTCACAAGGAAGTAAACAAATAGTATTAAAAATTACCGAACATCCTGATGGAATGGGTTAAATACAACACTACAACGCTGGAAACTCTTAACATCGACATAGCCAGTGGATGCCATTGTGCGCCTTAACGCACCAACATAATTTGTTTTTCCGTCTGCCATATGACTTGGACCAAACAAGATATTCTCCAGCGGAGCAACAGTTCCAACATTCGTACGCATTCCGCGTGGCAAAGATGGATGGCGAGCTTCTGCTCCCCAATGCATTCCGCGTCCTGGAGCCTCGGTTGCTCGTGCTAAAGGAGTTCCAAGCATAACTGCATCTGCTCCCATAGCCAAAGCCTTAATAAAGTTGCCAGATGTTCCCATTCCGCCATCTGCAATAATTTGAACATACCTTCCGCCAGATTCATCCATATAGTCGCGACGAGCTTCGGCAACATCCGAGATTGCAGTTGCCATAGGAGCTTGAACACCAAGAGTATTCATAGTTGCAGAAACTGCACCTCCACCGAAACCTACGAGAATTCCAGCTGCACCAGTTCTCATTAAATGCAAAGCTGAAGTGTAATCAGCACAGCCTCCCACAATAACTGGAACATCAAGATCATAAATAAATTTCTTTAGATTAAGTGGTTCATGATCTTTAGAAACATGTTCTGCACTAACAGCTGTTCCACGGATAACAAAAAGATCTACTCCAGCTTCTAACACAGTAGAATAGAATTCCTGAGTGCGCTGAGGAGAAAGAGCACCTGCAACAGTAACTCCAGAATCACGAATAGTGCGCAAACGTTTAACAATAAGTTCAGGCTTAATTGGTTCAGAATAAATTTCTTGTATACGCTTCGTAGCAATTTCGTTTGGAAGCTCCGAAATTTCCTTTAGAAGTGGTTCTGGATCCTCGTAACGAGTCCATAAACCTTCCAAATCAAGTACACCCAAGGCGCCCATCTGACCCATTGCAATAGCCGTATCTGGGCTAGTAACAGAATCCATTGGCGCAGCAATCACTGGTACGTCAAAACTATAAGCATCGACTTGCCAGGACGTAGAAACAGCCTGCGGGTCGCGAGAACGACGAGAAGGTAGTATAGCAATATCGTCAAGTGAGTAAGCAACTCGGGCTTTTTTGCCCAATCCTATTTCAATTTCCTGAGACATACTTACAAGGCTAGTGTCTTATCATGACGAATCAACATGCCGAAAATTATTTAACTAATTTATAAGATAATTCTATTGAATATCAGTGTTACTTATGCAATGATTCGTAAATAGATTTAGCTTTAGCTTGACCGATGCCAGAAACCTTTTGTAAATCGTCAACACTCGCATCTTTTAATTTCTTAACACTACCAAATACGGAAAGAAGACGTTTTTTGTAAAACTCTCCAATACCAGGAATCGAGTCTAGTGACGAATTTAACATGGCTCTTCTTCGTTTCTGCCTATGATAAGTTATAGCAAAACGATGCGATTCATCTCTAGCTCTCTGTAGCAAATATAATCCTTGGGAGCTTCGTTTAAGAATAATTGGGTATTCATTATTAGGAAGCCAAACTTCTTCAAGCTTTTTAGCCAAACCGCATACGACTATGTTTTTTATTCCACAATCTATCATAGCTTTTTGTGCTGCTCTGGCTTGTTCTCTACCCCCGTCAACAACTATAAGATTAGGCGTATAAGCGAATTTTTTATATTTTGATTTTTCAAGATTTTCTCCGTAATCATCATCTACATCGCCACTACTTGTGTGCTTAAAACGCCTAGAAATAGTTTCATACAATGCGCTCAAATCATCAAGTTTTCCGTTGCCATCAGACCCTTTTATGGAGAATCTTCTGTACTCGCTAGGTTTAGCAATACCATCTTCAAATACAACCATTGATGCAACCTGATATTCTCCATTTACCGTATTGGAAATATCATAACATTCAATACGCAAAGGAGATTCGCTCATTCCAAGAGCATCGGCAACCTCGTTCATGGCGCTACTTCTTGCATCTAAACTGCTGATTCTGCTGGACTTCAGTCTCATTAATGATTGTTTAGCATTATCATTTGCTTGATTCATAAGATTTCGTTTATCGCCACGTTCAGGAACCTTAATGCTAACTTTAGATCCACGCAATTTGCTTAACCAATTTTCCAAATTTTCACATTGATTCTGTGATATTTCAAAAGGAATGATTATTTCTCTAGGGATTGGGGTAATTGGGTCTAGTAAATCTCCCCTTCCTGTTGATTCTTGCCTTTTTTTACGCTCTTTTGTTGTTTTTGCACGATACGCTGAGTCAATATATTTACTCTTGGTATTCTCCAAGTCAATCTGCAATGCATTTCTTGATTGCTCTATTTTCAAAGAGTCTTCATATTGCAAATTATTATTTGATTCATATTCTGAATAAACTCGCATAAGCAAATTCGCTATTATATCTGCATCGCTAATATCCTCGCTTCTTTCAACCTGCCAATTTTTCTCTCCTCGCAATAAGCCTTCGCGAACAAAGAATGCGTGAACGCATGCCTCTAGAGAATCTCCACTAAAACCAAAAACATCAGCTTCAACATTCTCGTCAAAAACAACAGAATTTTGTTGCATAACAGTTTTAAAAATGTTTATTTTATCTCTTATTTTTGCAGCATTCTCAAAATCAAGATTATCGCTAGATTCTTTCATTTCTCTTGTTAAATCGTTAATGTAAGAATCACCTATAGAACCAGTTAGTACACCAACTAATTGTTCAACATTATTTCTGTGAGTTTTACGATCCACTTTTGCAATGCAAGGTGCAGAGCATTTTCCAATGGCTGCAAGAAGACAAGGTCTACCAGTTTTATGAGCTTTGACAAAAACGGATTGTCTACACGTTCTTACAGGAAAAGTCTTAAGCAAAGAATCTAGACTGTGCCTTAGCTGCCACACTTTTGCATATGGACCAAAGTATCTAGTTGATTTAGAATTCCTATTTCTTGTGATCCAGACTCTTGGAAAATCATCATTCACAGATACAGCAAGATATGGATATGTTTTATCATCTTTAAAAACAACATTAAAACGTGGATTAAACTCCTTAATCCACGTGTATTCTAGTGTTAAAGCTTCAAGCTCAGTGTTTACAACGGTCCATTCTAGACTTCGAGCTGTTAAAACCATCGACTGAGTTCTAGGATGAAGCTGATTTAACGGTTGAAAATAATTAGACAACCTATTTCTTAAACTTTTTGCTTTTCCAACGTATATTACTTTCCCCTTATCATCTCTCCACTTGTATACTCCAGGTTGATTTGGAATATCGGAAGTTTTTGGTCTAAATAAGTCTCTCGTGTCACCTAAAAGTGATGCTCCAAAATTATTTTTAACTGAATTGTTCAAAATGTCAGTAGTGCTTATATCACTATTAGACAGATGAGTTTTCTTCCATTTGCCTTGACTGCTTATAGCATCTTCTTTGATATCTATGTTATTATTCACAATTTCCATTATGTTTTCACCTCCTTTCATAAAAATACTTTTTAATAATATTTCCTTTAAGATTTGAGCATAGGCTTTAAGAATTTGCCCGTCCAACTTTTTGTCGATTTTGCAACTTCTTCTGGAGTGCCAGTGATTACTATTTCGCCGCCTTTGTCTCCTCCCTCTGGTCCTAAATCAATAATCCAATCCGCGCATTTTACAACATCAAGATTGTGTTCAATAACTATTACAGTATTGCCTTTATCTACCAAAGATTGAAGAACGCTTAAAAGTTTACGAACATCTTCAAAGTGCAATCCAGTTGTAGGCTCATCAAGAATATAAACAGTTTTGCCAGTTGAACGTTTTTGCAACTCTGTAGCAAGCTTTACTCTTTGTGATTCTCCACCAGATAATGTTGGAGCACTTTGTCCGAGTTTAATATATCCAAGACCAACTTGTACAAGAGTATCCAAATATCTTGAAATGGATGGATATGCTTTAAAGAATACAGCAGCTTCAGAAATTGGCATATTCAGCACGTCTGAAACAGTTTTACCGTTATACGTTACGTCTAGAGTATCTCTGTTGTACCTTTTCCCATGACATTCTTCACATCGTACGTATACATCTGGCAAAAAATTCATCTCGATTTTAAGCGTTCCGTCTCCGCTGCAAGCTTCGCATCTTCCGCCTTTTACGTTAAACGAGAATCTTCCAGGACCATAACCTCTAACTTTTGCTTCTGGTGTTTGAGCAAAAAGTGTACGTATTTTGTCCCAGACACCAGTGTAAGTCGCAGGGTTTGATCTTGGAGTTCTACCAATAGGGTTTTGGTCTACGTGAACAACCTTGTCACAATTTTCAATACCATCAACTCGTTTATGAAGTCCTGGAACAATGCGAGCGCCGTTTAGCTTATCTGCTAAAACTGGGTAGAGTATCGAGTTTATAAGACTAGATTTTCCAGATCCAGATACTCCTGTTATGCAAGTAAATATGCCTAAAGGTATTTCTACATCTATATTTTTAAGGTTGTGTTCTTTTGCTCCAACAATAGTTAGTAAACGATTTTTGTTTATTTTTCGACGATTTTTAGGAACTTCTATGCATTTTCTTTTTGCAATATAGTCTCCTGTAATTGAACGTTTTGCATCTTTTATGTGATTTGCTGGTCCGCAATATACTACTTCTCCACCGTTTTCTCCAGCTTCGGGTCCAATATCTACTAACCAGTCGGATTGCCGAATTGTATCTTCATCATGTTCAACAACTATAAGAGTGTTACCTAAGTCGCGAAGATTGTGCAATGTTGATATGAGTTTCTCATTGTCTCTTTGATGTAATCCTATTGAAGGCTCGTCAAGAACGTACATGACTCCAACTAGTCCAGATCCAATTTGAGTCGCCAATCTTATTCTTTGTGCCTCTCCACCTGAAAGTGTTTTTGCGGCTCTAGAAAGAGTTAAATAATTTAAGCCAACATCATTTAAGAATCCTAATCTTGCCTTGATTTCTTTTACAATTTCTTTAGCAATTATCTTGCTTGATCCTTCTAGTTTTAAAGAATTAATCCATTCAAGACTTTTTTCTATTGGCATATCACATATGTCTGCAATTGAGTATGAGTTTATTGTTACTGCTAAGACTTCTGGACGCAATCGTTTACCGTTACATGTTAAGCATGGAACTTCTCGCATGTACGACTCGTAGTATTGGCGCATTTGATCTGAGTCTGTTTCATCATGCTTGCGCATAAGAGTGCGCACTACACCTTCGAATCCTGTTGAATATTCTCTCTGCCTACCCCATCTATTTTTATAAGATACTTTTACTTCGAAATCATGCCCATAAAGTATTGAATTTTGCGTATCTTTCGACAATTCACACCATGGTGTATCCATACTAAAACCAAGTTCAACACTTAGCCCTTGTAGCACATGCCTATAGTATTCCCCTGCAGCTTTATTTAGTGCCCAAGGTTCTATCGCGCCTTCGTTAAGTGATTTTTCTGTATTTGGAACAACAAGAGCAGGGTCAATCTCTAGATTGTAACCGATTCCAGAGCAATCGGGGCACGCCCCATAAGGAGCGTTGAATGAGAATGTTCTAGGCTCTATTTCTGATAAATTAAGCTGGTGATTGTTAGGACAAGCTCTGTGCTCAGAAAAATTTCGGCGTCTGCATTTAGAATCAGCAACTTCATCTACAAAATCAGCTATAACAATTCCTTTAGAAAGTTTTAAAGCCGTTTCTATAGAATCAGTCAAACGAGTACGTATGCCATCTTTTATAATTAACCTATCTATTACAACTTCGATTGTGTGTTTCTTTTGTTTTTCTAAAGTAATATCTTCAGAAAGCTCGCGCATTTGCCCATCTACAAGCGCTCTCGAATAGCCGTCTGATCTAAGAAGAGTAATTGTATCTTTGAATTCGCCTTTTCTGCCGTTAACAACAGGTGCTAATATTTGCAATCTTGTTCTTTCTGGTAAAGAAAGTATAGAATTAGCCATTTGTTGTGGTGTTTGAGCACTGACAAGTTCGCCACATTTAGGGCAATGAGGAATTCCAACTCTAGCAAAAAGAAGCCTTAAATAATCATAAACTTCTGTGATTGTTCCAACAGTAGAACGAGGGTTACGATTAGTAGTTTTTTGGTCAATAGATACAGCTGGGCTTAATCCCTCAATAAAATCTACATCTGGTTTATCCATTCTTCCAAGGAATTGCCTGGCATACGCGCTTAAGGATTCCACATAACGCCTTTGACCTTCTGCAAAAAGAGTATCGAAAGCAAGAGAAGATTTACCAGATCCTGACAATCCAGTAAAAACAATCATACGATTTCTAGGCAATTGTAAACTAACATTTTTTAAATTGTGCTCTCTAGCTCCTTGTATGGTTATCTTTAAATCTGAAGGAACAGAAGACAAATCATATACTAAATTATCATTATCTTTTACAGGCTGAGCAGAGTCGAGCATAGATTGCAAGATGTCAGCTTTTTTAGTGCATTCACGGTTTTTGTTATCTAAAATTGCATCTTGGGATAAAGGTAATTGCATGTTTTGCGAAGAATCTGATTTGCTTTGCATTCTGCCTCCCTAAGAGCTATTTTAAGAATCAAGACTTTGCACCAAACTCACTATTGATTGAGCACTAATTATACAATACAATTAATTATAGAACACTTGTTCGAAGTAGATAATTTTCTGCGTGTTGTCGAAATACATAGAAATATGAAGAATAAAATCCTTTAGTAAAAACTATGCAAGCCTAACTGTATAATTGTGAGTTTGGCTAACACATTTTGAAGATATTCAGATTAAAGCATTATTTTAAGGAGTGGGTGCAAATGGCTATTGACGCACAAGGATTAACTATACAAATTGGTGCGCGTACGCTATTAAACCCTACCGACTTTCATGTAACAAAAGGCGACAAAATCGGCTTAGTTGGAAGGAATGGAGCTGGAAAAACAACTCTTACACGAGTAATAACAGGAGAAATGCTCCCAGCTGGCGGAACTGTACGAGTAAGCGGTGGATTGGGGTATCTACCACAAGATACTCATGCAGCAGATCCAGAACAAAGCGCGTTAGATAGGATTATGAGCGCTCGCGACATTTCATCAATCGTATCTCGTATACGAAAAGCAGAAAAAGAGATGACGAATCCAGATCCAGATATTATGACGAAAGCCATGAATCGCTACGATAAGGCCATTGAAGACTTTGAAAAAGCTGGTGGATACGCTGTTCAATCGGAAGCAATATCGATGGCAAACAGCCTTGGGCTTCCACAAGAAATTATGAAGCAAGCTCTTGGAACTCTATCTGGCGGCCAACGTAGACGAATTGAACTTGCACGAATACTTTTCTCCGATGCAGACACGCTGATATTAGATGAGCCTACTAACCATTTAGATGCAGATTCTATAATTTGGCTGAGAAACTATTTGAAAAAATTCTCTGGTGGATTCTTAGTAATATCCCATTCAACAGAATTGCTAGATGAGGTTGTAAATAAAGTCTGGCATTTAGATGCACAATTGGCTCAAATAGACATGTATTCAATGGGTTGGAAAGCATACTTACATCAACGCGTTGTAGACGAAGAACGCAGGCGCAGAGAACGAGAAGTAGCTGAAAAAAAAGCTGAACGCCTTATGAAACAAGGTATTCGTTTACATGCAAAAGCAACAAAAGCAGTAGCAGCTCAAAACATGATGCGTAGGGCTGAACGTCTGTTAAGTGAAACAAGCGAAGCACAAAGTCGCGAGAAAGTAGCAGATATTCGTTTTCCAGAACCTGCTCCTTGCGGACGAACACCTATTATGGCTGAAGATATTTCAAAAGCTTATGGATCCAATATTGTATTTGCTGGCATAAATTTGGCTATAGATAAAGGTTCAAGAGTTGTTATTCTCGGATATAACGGTGCTGGTAAAACAACCACTTTACGTATTCTAGCTGGAGAAGAAAGTGCAGATACTGGCAGCGTAAACTATGGGCATGGCTGCAAGATTGGCTATTTTGCTCAGGAACACGACACTTTGGATTTAGATGCGACAGTATTAGAAAATCTTCAGCATGTTGCTCCAGATTTAAATGACACTCAAGCAAGATCTATGCTAGGAAGCTTCCTATTTTCTGGAGATGACGCAATGAAGCCAGCTAAAGTGCTTTCGGGAGGCGAAAAAACTCGTCTAGCCTTGGCAACTCTTGTAACTTCAAAAGCAAACGTGCTTTTGCTCGATGAGCCTACTAACAATTTAGATCCAGCTTCTAGAGACGAAATTCTTAAAGCCATTGCAAAATACGAAGGCGCTATTGTATTGGTTACTCACGATGAAGGAGCAGTTCTTGCGTTAAACCCTGAACGAGTTCTTCTTATGCCAGACGGTGACGAAGATTTGTGGAGTGATGACTATCTTGATTTGGTTGCGGAAGAATAGGATTTTAGGATTGCTATGAAAACAACAGCTAGATTTGCTAATTTTACGCTAAAACACATTTTCCATGTTCTTCGCGAGCCTTTAGCAATCTTGCTGTTAATAGCATTGTTTGAATGCACTGTTGGAAATATTCCATTTTGGAATAGTGTTACTGGCAGCACAGATAGCATGTTCGCACACAATGCAACTGGTCCAGGTATTGAAAGACTTTCTTCTGGAGGACTTTTAATTACCGATCCTTCGGAATCTTATTTAGAAGTTAATTCCGACGGATCTTCACCATATATTCAGCTTAAGCCTTCACTAATTACGCCGAAAAAAATTGGCAAAAGCCCTGTTAAAACGGATGTGCATGTACGAATTGATGTTAATAAAATCGCTGGAAAGCCTTTAAGTACCAACCCTAGAGCCATTAGTTTTGCTATGCTTCCAGTTCCAGATCAAGCAATTGGAGTTAAAAGCACTCTTAGATTATGGATACAACATCCTAAAGGAGATGTTGTAGACGTTGAGGATGCTAAAGCAAATGTTAGAGCACCTTTTAGCTGGAATTGGGGTCGCGTTTTTCTTCTTATAATAATTTCAATTTTTATTGCATTATGGAATCCGTGGTCTAAGCTTTGGAAAATCAGACTTAATACAAAGAGTATTAATCAAAGACTTTTACTTACTTTATTTTGGACACCTTTCCTTTTGATTGCTATTTTTGCAATATTTTGGAATGTTTTTAACGGTATTCCAATGCATTTTGATGTTGCTGGAAACTACACTTACGATTTTGATCAATACGCACGTACAGCAGACGCTCTACTTAAAGGTAAGACTCATCTTGATTTACCTGTTCCGCCGCAAATGCAAAAATTATCTAATCCGTATGACCCAATTGCAAGAAATAATCTTCTTTCTGATTATGTACACAATATTTATTGGGATCATGCGTATTATAAGGGTCATTGGTATTCGTATTTTGGTGTAATACCAGTTGTTTTATTCTTTATCCCGTATAAGATTATATCCAATTTGTGGATTCCTGGTGGAGCCATGCTCCCTACAACAATAGCCACTTTCATATGCTTAATTGGATTTTTAATTTTTGGCTCACTATTGGTTATTCGTCTAATTAAACGTGTTAATCATCAGGCAACTCTTGCTTGTGTATCAATTTGTTTAACCTTATTCTTTATTACTTCAAACACCGTTTACTTGTGGTTTAGAACATCCTTTTATTCAGTTCCAATGGCTGCATCATTATTCTTCACTTCACTAGGATTATGGTTTTATCTCGGATCTATTAAAGATGAGGAAACTATAAAATCACACAAAATAGTGGAACAATTAAAACCATCATCAATAATATCGTTTAAGCATATTGCAGCAGGATCGTTGTTTATTGCTTTTAATCTTGGTTGTAGACCAACTTTTATAATCGCTTTTCTATTCGCAATTCCGCTATTTTATACTCATTTTTACTCATATATTAAAAATATTATTATCAGTGACAAAAAATCTATAGAAAATCTTAAAAACTTATTAAAGCTAATTCTTTGCATAATTATTCCATTTATAATAGTTGCAATACCAATCGGATTATATAATGCTTTAAGATTTGGGTCCCCTTTTAATTTTGGCAATGAATATCAGATTACGATTACAGATATGACTACAATGCGTCTCCCTTCGCAGAACATCATTCCATCCATTTTAAGTTATATAGCTTTGCCAATACGTTTTATATCAACTTTCCCTTGGATAGCAATTCAACCTATTGCTTTTGAAAAGTGGCAATATGCAGAGCCAATGATTGGTGGAATGTTTACATTATCTCCACTCGCATTACTAGGAATTATATGCGTTTTCACAATGGCTAGAAACATGAGTAAAATCGCTACACGATTAGCTATAATATCTGTAATTTCAGGCATAATCGTTATTGTTTTTGACAGCTTAAAAGCTGGTATAGGATGGCGATATATTGCGGATTTTGCATGGCTTTTCGCTTTAAGCGCAATAATAGGTATTAATTCTTTACTACAAAAATATGCTGATATTACAGTATGTGACACTTGGAAAACTAAAACATTATGCTATTTACTGCGATTCGTTATTTTTGGTCTTCTATTTTTCTCCATAGCAATAGCTTTTCTAAGCTGGTTCGTACCAGGCAGAGAAGACTCAATACTACGTTTTAATCCTCAAATGTGGCATACTGTGAGATGCTGGTTCACATTAATCTAATTTGTTTTCATTAATTTAATTCTTCCAGCATTGCATGAACAGTATCTAGCAACGCTTTAACACCATACACAAATTGTTTTTCTTCTGGCAGCAAAGATAATGCCAAATATCCATTATTTGGCATATCGAAGTAATAGCCAGGCTGAGATACAAGATGATAATCTTGCATAAGTCTTAGAGCTAAATCATCATCATCTAAACACGATGGAACACGGATAAGAATATTCCATCCGCCTTCTGCACGCAATGCACTAACGCAACAATTTGGGTAGTTTGCAAGCATTTTTCTAAGCGTTTTAAGATTAGACCTAACTCTGTTTTTAACAAGATCGGTTTGTTCTTTAGCACATTGCAATAATTCCGGAATTCTTTCTGATACAGTTGCACCAATTGGAAGAAAATCATCAGCAATAACATCAAGGCGTTTCATAGCATCCTGTACGTCTTGACTTGGTCCCGAAACCTCAATCCATCCAACTTTTGCATGCGGAGCTGCAAGCATCTTTGAGAATCCATCTAAAGCAAAAACTAGCGTAGATTCTTCACCTGCTAACCTACAGTTTCCATCAAAAGGTTCTAGACAATAATCATAAAAAACTTCATCAGCTATAATTGCCACATTATTTTTATTGCATAGTTGCAATAATGCGTCTCTTTCTTGAGGCTTTATATAAGATCCTGTTGGATTATTTGGATTTATTAAAACAAGTGCACGAATACGATTATCCGTATTCTCTAAAAGTTCTTTAACCCTAGGAATATCAATAGTCCAAGAGCCATCATAAACAAGCGGATAAGGTATAGATTTTACGCCTTGTAGTCTTGCAATCGATTCTATAAGAGGATATCCAGGAGTCGGAGCTAAAACAGAATCACCGCAATCACACATTAGCATCATTAACCATGCGTATGCTTGAGAAGTTGATGATAATACGTATAGATTATCTGGATTAAGAACCTTAGCTGAACTACCCTTCTTATTTACAATATTTTGATCTACGCGATTATCTCTATGATTTATAAAGTTAGCAAGAATGCGCCTAACTTCGACAGGTCCTCTAGGATCCGCAGTATATTTTGCATTTAAGCACTCTGGAGAAAGACCATGTACTGTTGGGTTTGAATCGTTAAGTTTTGTAAGTTTAATACCTTTAGATATAGCAACACGTTGAGCCAGAATAATTGGATTTGGCTCACTCACATCAACTCTAGAAGAAAATCGCACTCGACTACACTAGCGCATTGTATAAACCAAATATATAAAAATACAAAAATATGCAAATACAAAAGATGCGCTGAACGCAAAAGCATCCAGCGCAAATAAAATATCAAAAATCCTTAATTGTTTCTTTGCTGCATTGCATAATATGCCGCACCGATAATGCCAGCTTCATTATGCAAAGACGCAACTACAATAGGTGTCTTAATATCGATATGAGGCAAGAACTTCTCGCTAACACGGCTAACACCGCCGCCAACAACAAACAGGTCTGGGTTAAAGTACTTTTCCATCAAACCATAATACTTAGTAAGACGCTTAGCCCACTTTTTATAACCCATGTCTAACTTTTCGCGAACAGAAGAAGCAGCATACTTTTCCGCATCTCCCTTACCCTTTTCAAGCTGAATATGACCGAGCTCTGTATTAGGAATAAGAGTGCCATTATAAATCAATGCTGTGCCAATTCCAGTGCCTAGCGTAGTAGCAATGACCAAGCCATCTTTATCTTTTGCAGCACCAAAGTGTTGCTCAGCAAGACCAGCAGCATCAGCATCATTCACTACAGTAACAGGACGACCGCAAGCTTCGCTGAACACTTCTGTAACATCCACACCAATCCAAGATTGATCGAGATTCGCCATAAACTCAAGCTTCTTTCCAGGCTTAATAGGAGCTGGAAAAGCGATTCCAACAGGAACATCTGCAGGAACATCAAAATGCTCAAGTTGCTGACGAACAATATCTGCAACAGCTTGAGGTGTGGAAACCGCTGGAGTGAGAATCTTATATCGCGGTTCTGCAAACTCGCCTTTTTCCAAATTAACTGGTGCAGCCTTAATACCAGAGCCACCAATATCTACGCCAAATGCTTGTGCAGTGTCAATCATCGTTAACACTCCCCTCTGAATGTCGGACAATGGGATATCATGTTCATTCTACAATATTGCTAAAGCGACACGCTTATATATTGTCTATTTAATGATAACGATTGCATAAATGTTTTTCTCAAAATTAAAGCTTTAATATTAAAAATCATGCAAACAATTGCTAAGATTTTTAACTCTAATTTATCGCAAATAGTTTTGAAGCTCTTTGTTTATTAAACCATTTGAAGCAATAACGTCATTTTCACGTCTCCAATGAATTGAGTCACCATTCCATTGTCGAACATGCCCCTGTGCTTCTTTAACAACAACGGCGCCAGCTGAAACACCTGGAATATCCCACCTATGAAGATGTGGCTCAAAATATGCGTCGTAAGTACCATCTGCTACTTTGCACAAGTCAAGCGAAGCAGGACCAATACGCTTAATATCTGCTGGGCATTCTTCCTCAAGCGAAGAAACAACATCTAAAGCTCTTTTAGATTCACCTGGAATATAAGACATTCCATAGCAAACAACAGAGCCATGCAATGTTGATGTTGTAGAAGGCGTGATTTTCTCTCGCTTCTCTCCATTAGGAGTTTTACGAATACGAATAGCACCCTGACCCTTAGCAGCCAAATATGTAAGCCCTAAAGCTGGGGCATGAACAACACCAAGAACAGGTCTAGCAGAGCCTTGATCATTAAACTCGAAAAGCGAAACAGTTAAAGTCCATTCAGCCATATCGCGGTTAAAGTTAATAGCACCGTCAATATTACCAACGCACCAAAAACGATCACCAATATTGCAATTTTCTGGACGATTACGCCAAAATCCCTGGAAGGTGTTTATGTACGTAAGACGATTTTCAATAAATCGTACGAGCTTATCTCCAAAACCAGAATCTGCTTGATTCGGATCCCCCAGAACCATCATGCTTGCCATATCTCGAGGATTTAATTGGTCTTGATACGCGTGCTTGCCAACATCTTCCAAAATCCTAGCAACTTCAAGAGCTACATCCCTTAAATTCATACTTGCCATACTTTACTCACCTCTTTAATTCCCCACATTTTGATTATTTATCTATTCCAAAAATCTGCAACTATCCATAAATCTGCAACTATTTTACTCAACTAATTAAATTAAACCAAACTTCCACACGCAATATTCCAATAAAATCAATAAACTTTCACATTTGATATAAGTTTTATAGAAAAGTTTTACAATGCAAAAACGCGTAGCGAAACAAAATCCTTAAATTTCTTAAACCAGCCTTAAAATTAATTCATAACCTAACATCTCTTTCAAAAGATTATAACATGACTAAAATACTAGAGTTAAAAAACCAAAAATTAATTAATGCTCCTTCATTGAAAAAACCAGGACTTCTTGTTTTAGATGTTGACGCCACTCTTATTGAAGAAGAAGTGATTGACTTACTAGGAGATATTGCTGGGGTCGGGTCAAATTTAGCATATATAACTTCTAAAGCAATGAAAGGAGAAATTGACTTTGACACATCTTTAAAGCTAAGGGTTTCAATGTTAAAAGGACTCGAATGCACTTGTTTTAAAAAAGCTATTGAAAGTATCCACGTAACCAGTGGAGCCAAAAAACTTATAGACACATTACATTCCTTTGGATGGAAAATAGGAGCAGTTTCTGGAGGATTCAATAATGTTTTAGATGATTTTCTGCCAAATCTAAACATAGATTTTTGGGTAGCAAACAATCTAGAAGTAGTAGATTCTAAGCTAAGTGGGAAAGTTATTGAGCCTATAGTAAATCGCCAATATAAAGCAAAAGCATTGATTAATTGGGTGCGCAAGAACAATATTGATATTGCTCAAAGCGTTGCTATTGGAGACGGTGCTAACGATATCGATATGATTAAAACAGCAGGATTAGGCGTCGCATTTTGCGCAAAGCAGTTATTAAAAAGTCAAGCTAAAGCAAGCATAGATACGCGTGACCTAAGCCTAGTTTTAGATTTACTAAACTAAACTTAACTAACTAGAATTTATACAAATTTTACTTTGCGTTTTTCAAGATTACACTTATCGCTTCAATCCAAATAGGACTCTTGACTTAAATGCGCTCCTCTTGCCCAATCTGCAGCCTTCATAGCCTTTTTACCTTGCGCTTTAACTTCTAAAAGCTCAAGAACACCACTTGAAGAACCAACCCAAACATTTCGTTTACCTGCAAAAATCTGCCCAGGCTTAAGTTCGCTTAGATTATGTATTGAAATATCCTCATCTTTTGCCAATGCACAAGAAAGAACATGCAAACTAATGATTTGTGAATCTTCGCAATAAGCGTGAAGATTACACCAAGCTCCAGGATTTGGCGTGCAAGCACGAATCTGCCTATCGATTGCAAATGCTGGAATATCAAAACGAATATGAGCATCCTCAACAGTGATTTTTTGCGCGATTTGGCAAGGTGTAGGATCTTGCTCAACAGGAATAATTTGACCAGATTCCATCCCAACAAGAGCAGAGCAAAGAAGATCTGCACCATCATTGCTTAGTCTCATAAGCAAGTCGCCAGCTGTTTCATGAGCACCAATCTCGGTAGTCATTTGTGCAAGAATAGGTCCTTCATCCATTCCACGCGTAATCTTAAAAACAGTGGCACCGGTAATATCATCTCCAGCCCAAATTGCACGCTGAACAGGAGCTGCCCCTCGCCACTGTGGAAGAAGCGAGAAATGCAAGTTGTACCATCCTAGAGGAAGAGCGTCCAAAACAGATTGTCTAAGAATCTTTCCATAAGCAACCACGGCAGCAAGTTTAGCGCCAGTTGCCTTTAAAGCTCTTATGCACTCCTCTTCATCACTAGGATTAACCTCTAGAACAGGAATCCCAAGTTCAATCGCAGCTTTTTTAACAGCGCTAGGAACAATTTTCCTACCTCTGCCTGTCGGAGCATCAGGTCTCGTAAGAACAGCACGAACATCAAAATGCTCTTTATCTTGAGCTAAAGCACGCAATGGCGCAACAGAAACCTCTGGTGTTCCAGCAAATAAAATAGGTAGCACCATACGTAAACCCCCTTAAGAAAAATATCTTCATTATTCTTAACATCTTCAAAAATCATATACTCTCAACAATCGAACAGTAACGAGAATAGTCATGAAAATACTAAGAATTAGCGAATTAGCAGAAAGCATCCTTTAACTTGCTAAAGAATCCTTTGTGATTTGTAGTCGAATCTGGGATAGCGCGTTGAACAATAACATCATCTTTTCCATCATGCAATTCTTCAAACTCTTCAATAAGTTTACGCTCTTCATCGCTCAGCTTTGTTGGAATATTAACAAGAATGTGAACAACAAGATTTCCGCGTTCTTTAGAGCCTAGAACCGTTACACCCAAATTAGGTACAGAAATAGTATTTTCACTTTGAGAGCCAGAAGGGATTTCCACGCTCTTTTTGCCGTCAAAAGTATCTATATCAACTTTATGTCCCAAAACAGCCCAAGTCATTGGAATGTCAATCCAACAATGTAAATCGTTTAGATTCCTAGCAAACTGTTTATCTTCTCGAATATGTACATCAACATACAAGTCGCCAGCAGGACCGCCACATTCCCCTACTGCTCCTTGCGAGGCAAGTCGCAATCGAGAATTATCTTTTATACCAGCAGGAATAGTAATCCCAATTTCTCTTGATGTACGAATTCGACCATGTCCATGACAATTTGGGCAGACATTCTTAATGATTGTTCCGTGACCTTCGCATTCTCTACAAGGCTCCGAAGACATCATTTGACCAAACATTGTGCGAGTAACCCTTTGTACAAAACCAGCGCCCTTGCATTGCGGGCACGTTATAGGGTCTGATTTATCTGCAGAGCCTTTTCCAGCACAATCTTGACACAAGCCAAAAGTCACTACATGAACCTTAGCGTTTCCACCAAATACTACTGTTTTAAGATCAACTTTAACTTCTGTGAGTGAATCTTCACCACGATTCACGCGCGGAATAGGAGAACCCGTACTTGTTCCAAAGGATCCAGAGAAGAACTGATTTAAAATATCTCCCATATCCATATTCATATTGGCATATCCGCCAGCGCCAGCTCCAGCACCCGATGCCGATAGATTGTTTGGGTCAACACCCATATCTACCATTTTGCGTTTTTCTGGATTAGACAAAACGTCGTATGCAGCATTAACTTCCTTGAATTTGTCTTCAAACTCAGGACCTGCGATATCTGGATGGTACTTTCGACTTAATTTTCTATATGCTTTTCGAATCTCATCATCGCTAGCGTTAGAATCAACACCTAAAATCTTGTAATAGTCAGTCACTTAACTCCCCTTTTACCTTAATAAAATAATTCTTGCATAAGGCACAGCCAGTTATATTTTTATGAATTTTCGGATATAAACGCATTAAGATACTTAGCCACTGCTTTAACCGCAGTCATTGTTGCAGCATAATCCATATGCGTAGGTCCGATTGAACCAATGAATGCGGAATCAGGATCGGAATTATATCCGTAAGCACTCGTCACAACAGAAGCATTCAAAAGACCAGGCGTGTGAGTTTCCGAACCTATTGCAACACTGACTCCACTTGCACAATCACTTGCCTCCTCACTTAGCGAAGTCATCAAACGCATAATAACAGCTTGCTCTTCTAAAGCATCAAAAAGAGCAGCAAAATCACCAATATTCTGTCTATGAGCAAGCTGGGAGGTTCCAGCCATGTATAATTCGTGTGCTCGATCGCCATCGTACATATCTTCAATAGCATTAGACAATTGTTTAATTATTTGTAACGAAGAAACTAAATCTTTACGTTCCGACAATGCACACACTTTCTTAGATGCATTCAAAAGTGACAATCCAATGCAATCTTCATTAATCTTATTTGTTAAATGCAACAAATCATCTGAATTCACATTAGAAGCCTGGATCATATGTTGCGCTACCCCTCCAGCGTCTGTAATTACTACAACAAGAAGAGTTGATGACGATACTTGAACAATCTCAATTCTCTTTACTTTTGATCTAGATAATGCAGGTGACGCAACAAGAGCAACCTGCCCAGTGATACTTGCAAGAAGACGAGCTGAACGTTGAAGTGTATCTTGCAAACTTACAGATCCACTTAAAAAACTGCGTATTCCTCTTCTTTGTGCATTAGAAAGTGGTATTAGCGCCGCCAATCCATCAACGAAATATCTGTATCCTTTTTCCGTAGGAATTCGACCAGCAGATGTATGTGGCTGAATTAAATAACCTTCTTCTTCTAGTATTGACATATCGTTGCGAATTGTTGCAGAACTAACACCTAATTTGTGATTTTTAGCCAAAGACGCTGATCCAACTGGCTCGTGTGAACGAATATAATCTTCAACAACCGCACGGAGTATCATCATGCGACGTGATTGCATTGATCCTCCTTTTATTTAGGTAATGTAACTTTTACTGTCAACTATTATATATTCCAGAATAATATGTGATTAACTATTTTTTGTTATCTTAACAACTAACTATAAATATAAACTTTTGTTAAGTTTTGACACACTTTGTTAGAAATTCGTCTGATATAAAAGATAGGATTAAATGGCAATGTGAGGGTGATGGCCAGCGTAAGCTGTGCGCAAAAAACCCGAATTATTGGAAGGAAAGTAGATCACATGACCGAATTCAACTGGTCTGCATTAGACGAGCGCGCCGTAAAGATGGCGAAGGTTCTCTCGGCTGATGCTGTTGAGCGAGCAGGACACGGACATCCTGGCTCCCCTGTTTCATTGGCACCGATTGCGTACACCTTGTACCAGCACTTCATTAAGCACGATCCAGCTGACCCAAAGTGGGCCGGTCGCGATCGTTTTATTCTTTCTGGCGGCCACGCTTCGCTTACGCAATATGTGCAGCTGTTCTTCTCTGGATACGGCTTGACTCTTGATGATCTCAAGTATTTCCGTGGCGGCGCAGACACGCGTACTCCAGGTCACCCAGAATATGGCTTAACTCCAGGCATTGAAATGACCACTGGTCCTCTTGGACAGGGTCTTGCTTCTGCTGTTGGTTTCGCTTATGGTCAGCGTTTTGAGCGTGGTCTTCTTGATCCAGAAGCTCCAGCTGGCACTTCCCCATTCGATCACAAGGTTTGGGTTATCTGCGGCGAAGGCGACGTTGAGGAAGGCGTTTCTTCCGAGGCTGCTTCCTTGGCTGGAAACCAGAAGCTTGGCAATTTGACTGTAATCTTCGATGCAAACCACATTCAGATCGAAGGCGACACTAAGCTCACCTTCTCCGAGGATATTCTTGCTCGTTACCGTGCATACGGTTGGTACACCGACGAAGTTAGCTTCATTCAGCCAGACGGCTCCTACAAGGAAGACGTTCAGGCTTTGGCTGCAGCTATCGAAAAGGCTCAGGAAGTTACCGATAAGCCTCACTTCATTAAGGTTAATACTTTGATTGCTTGGCCAACCCCAGGCAAGACCAACAATGAAGCTTCTCACGGCTCTAAGCTTGGTGAAGAAGCTGTTAAGGGCTTGAAGGAACTTTGCGGTTTCGACCCAGAAGTTTCGTTCCCAATCGACGAAGAAGCTTTGGCTCATGCTCGTAAGGTTGCTGAACGCGGTTTGGCTGCTCACAAGGCTTGGGATGAAGCTCTTGCAAAGTGGGCTGCTCAAAACCCAGATAAGGCTGCTCTATACGAGCGCCTTAAGGCTGGCAAGCTTCCTGAAGGCTTCGACAAGGCTATCGACGACTTGATTGCCGGTTTCGAAGTCGGTTCCAAGGTGGCTACCCGTAAGGCTTCTGGCGCAGTTCTTAACGCAATTGCTGCTGTTATGCCAGAACTTTGGGGCGGCTCCGCTGATTTGGGCGGCTCCAACAACACCAACATTAAGGGCGCTGACTCCTTCGGTCCATCCGAGGATGCAACTCGTACTTGGCCAAACGTTTCCGAGTACGGCCGCCAGCTTCACTTCGGTGTGCGCGAGTTCGCAATGGGTGCTATTACCAACGGTATTTTGCTTGGTTCTGACACTCGCCCATTCAACGGCACATTCTTCCAGTTCTCTGACTACGAGCGCCCAGCAGTTCGCTTGGCTGCTTTGATGGAGATTCCAAACCTCTACGTTTGGACTCACGACTCCGTAGCCTTGGGCGAAGATGGTCCAACTCACCAGCCAATCGAGCACTTGGCTGCTTTCCGTGCTATTCCTCAGCTTGAGGTTGTACGCCCTGCAGATGAGTATGAGACTGCTGAAGCTTACCGCTACTTCTTCGAGAAGAAGAACAACTACCCAACCGCTATGATTTTGACACGTCAGGGCGTACCAACCCTCGCAGAAACTGCTGAGAAGGCTCGCGAAGGCGTAAAGCACGGCGGTTATGTGTTGGTTGACTGCGAAGGCACTCCAGACGTAATCATCATGGCTACTGGTTCTGAAGTTCAGTGGGCTGTTGCTGGCGCCAAGACTTTGGCAGCAGAAGGCATTAAGGCTCGCGTTCTTTCCATGCCATCTCTCGAGTGGTTCGAAGAGCAAGACGAAGAGTACAAGGAAGCAATCCTTCCAAAGTCCGTCAAGGCTCGCGTTTCCATCGAAGCTGGTTTGGCATTGCCTTGGTACAAGTATCTTGGCGATTGCGGCAAGGCTGTTTCTATCGAACAGTACGGCTTGCAGGGTGACGGCGGTCAGAACATGATCGACTTGGGCATTACTGCTGAGCACGTAGTAGAAGCTGCTAAGGCTTCTATCGAAGAAGCACGCGCTTAAGATAGAAATTAAGCAAAATACAAAAACTTGATGTGTCAAAATAAAATTGATTCATCACAAAACTCGAAGTGCTAATTTAGCAACTTCACTGGAAACAGCAAAGGCGTGTTGATGTTAAGCTACAGTTGGTTTAGCATCAACCGCTGTTTCCTGTAAAACGCCAACACTACCAACGTGTTCCAACTGGTGGAACACAGTGTTAAGGAGATAACATGACTGAAGCAACGCAGCGCACTAGCGATTCCGGCGTTTCTATTTGGTTGGACGATTTGTCCCGTACCCGCATTGAGTCTGGTTCTTTGCAGGATTTGATCGCTAACAAGAATGTTGTTGGTGTTACTACCAACCCATCTATCTTCCAGAAGGCTTTGAGCCAGGTTGGCCCATACGACGCACAGCTTAAGGAACTCGGCAAGGTTGACGTTGAGACCGCTATTCGCGAGTTGACAACCACCGACGTTCGTAACGCAACTGATATCTTCCGCGAGATTGCAGAAAAGACCGACTTCGTTGACGGCCGCGTCTCCATCGAAGTTGACCCACGCTTGGCTCACGATACTGCTAACACCGAAAAGCAGGCTGAAGAGCTTTGGGCAAAGGTTGATCGTCCAAACGTTATGATCAAGATTCCTGCAACTTTGGAAGGTCTTCCAGCTATCACCGCTACCCTTGCTAAGGGTATCTCCGTGAACGTGACCTTGATCTTCTCCCTCGAGCGCTACGAGCAGGTTATCGATGCCTTCATCGAAGGTATTGCTCAAGCTGCTGCTAACGGCCACGACTTGAAGCACATTGGTTCCGTAGCTTCCTTCTTCGTCTCCCGCGTTGATAGCGCTGTTGACAAGCTCCTCGAAGCTAACGGTTCCGAAGAAGCTAAGGCTCTTGAAGGCAAGGCTGCTGTTGCTAACGCTCGCTTGGCTTACGAACTCTTCGAGAAGAAGTTCGCTGCCGACCCACGTTGGGCTGAACTTGAGGCCAAGGGCGCAAAGAAGCAGCGTCCACTTTGGGCTTCTACCGGTACCAAGAATGCGGCTTACTCCGATTGCAAGTACGTTGATGAGTTGGTTGCTGAGCATGTTGTTAACACCATGCCAGAGAAGACTTTGAACGCTCTTGCTGATCACGGCAACGGTGCTGCTTCCATTAAGGGCACTTACGAAGAAAGCCACGCTATTATGAACAAGCTTGCTGAGCTTGGAATTAACATTAAGGACGTTACCGACAAGCTTGAGGCCGACGGTGTTGCCGCCTTCATCAAGTCTTGGGATTCCGTGATTGCAGACGTACAGTCTGGCATCGATCGCGTAAACGCCTGATTTGATTAATCAGTAATAGCTAAACATAAACCGCACATGCAAGTGGATTAGTTCACACATGTGCGGTTTTTGTTTACATAAAGAAATATTACCATGTGCATTTGCTGCATTAGGAGTATGTATATCTTGGATATACTTGTATCTAAAAAAATTGATTCAATTGTTCATCTATGATCTTACTTTAGAAAGCACAATCTAAAAGATCTCCACTGGCGTTAATCTGAGAACCTGGAATAAATATCTCTGCAAAACGGCTCATAATTCGCCACATCTTTATTAAATACAATATTAAATCCAATGGAAAGCAAACTTGACATTTACTCTCGAAACAATTATCTTATATGTAAAGCTAGCTTTCCATTAGGAGGGAGAATGTAATGTGAAAAATAGACTTGAACAAATTAGAAAAGAAAAAGGCATAACCCAGGAAGAACTTGCTGACGCACTCGAAGTATCAAGACAAACAGTCGGTTCTTTGGAAAATGGGAGATATAACCCGTCAATCATATTGGCATACAAAATTGCTAAGTACTTTAATTTAACAATCGAAGAAATATTTATTTACGAGGAGGATAAAAAATGAAAAAACAAAAAACCCAGAATTTTTGGTACATAGGTTATGTAATAGGTATTTGCGGATTAATTCTTGCACTGACTCTTAAACTGAATGAATCCGTCGAAATTGTATTGTCAGTTGTTTTTGTTGTGATTATCTCACTTTCACACGTAAAAATCATGCACTATAAGATGATGAAAAAAGACCACACCTACAAAATAAATATGAACGATGAAAGAAACGAGAAAATCAAAGATAAAGTAAATGCAACAATGGCATTCATACTAATGCACCTAATGGGAATAATTGCCATAATTGCATTTATCACAAAAGCATATTTGCCAGCTGCTCTTTTAGCTATTTCGATCGCCTTTTCTCCATTAATCATGTTTTTTATCAACAAATATTATGAGAAAAAATATTAAAATCAGACCTAACCCGCTCATTTACTAATTATTACGAAGCTGACCAACTTTCATAAATTCTTTATCTACAATACGGAACTTTTTTATTCTCAAAGTTGCATCAGGCGAGGCAAATGAAAATGACCTTTACACTTGGATTAAAAACCACAAAGCCTAATACTCCAACATTCCGAAGCATTTTTAGAATATGCCAAACTCTATTTCGTGCGATTGGTCAAAGTAGCGGACATAAAACACCACAACAGTATTACTTCACTACAGCTTTTCCATTCAAACAATGCACAACGTAGTGAGCACATCCATCTGGGTTGCGCACGAGATTTGCTTTATGCTTATCACAAACTTCAGCCACGCCATTCTCACAAACTACTTCAAGACATGCATCCTTAGGTATTTCTCCTTCTAAAACACTCGTACCATTTAAAGTATCCAACATGCAAGAAGCAACAACCTTAACATTATTCGCCACAGCAGAACCATTAAGGCACTTTAGAAAAACATCATTCGCCTGAACATTCCTTGCTTCCACCCTGCCGTTATGAACTTCCGCATAAATCTTGTCAGCTTTAATATCTGCTACTAATACTTGATTCGACTCAGCTTCAATTTCACAAAAATCAATACTCTCCGGCAATGAAACAATGACAGCAGGACTGCCTTTAGCAAGCCAATGCAGCCAGTAAAAAGCCGATACTTTTTCTGTTTGAACAAGTTTTATACCGTCTTGATTTTCTTCAATATGAAATATATCTTTTTCACAATTAACATAACTAATGCTAAAAGAATCAGCCCTTCTCACCGTTAAGCTAACATCTTTCGTTTTTGCTACAAACTTCCTACTATTCACCACTTGAACAACTCCCTTGTTAAATATCGGGTTATAGACCAAAAATCAAAAGACCCGACTTGGTCCGCATTGTTAATAGGCGCGTCGGGTACTGTTATTTACGTATGCTACACCAATGAGAGTATTTTATTAAATCTTTCAAACTAGCACAAATTTTTTTCTTTCTAACAAGATTATTTAGTCTTACACTCACCTTTATGAACACAAACAAATGTCAGAACGAAAACGCAACAACTAGAATGCACGCATAGTAGGTATCAGAAAAAACGCTATTCCAATTCAGCGCGATTTGTAAAGGAGCGCCACTGATTTTCTGTATGGCTCGACTGCTTCATCTTAATGTCGAGTGTGTAGCCAGATTCGTGCTCGTTCGCTGGAATTGGTCAAAGCATGTTTTTGCTCGGAAATACACCGATTTTTGCCCTTATACGTTCTCGGAAAAGTTCAAAGGACCATGTTACTACCTATGATATGCAAATCCGTAGATTTGACGTTCGTTTCAAGACTTCGCTCTGAGGAAATAAGTCCGAAATCCCATCGTCTCGACATACCTATTTGTGAAACCAAAACTATACATTGAATGTCCGTTTTCCTCTATTCGATATATGGTTTCTGTCTCCAATGGTCGCTTTTTAATCTTCAATGTTCACTTTTTTATATTTCTGGTTCCTGCTGTTTGGCTTATCTGGTATCGTCATTTCTATTTTTCCTGCACTAAGCAAAGGCTTGATATATTTTTCAGAAAAGTTTCTTCTACCGGTCAGACCCATAAATTCTTGCATTTCTTTCCGACTACGAGGAACGATACAAAATTGAAGGAGAGCTTGTATCGTAACTTGCTCCCTAACTTGCTCCCTAACTTGCTCCCTTGGATCAAGTTCTTCGGTCGGCCCGACCGTGGCAGTTGCCGCCTCAGAAAGAGGAATCACTGTCGTAAAAACATCTGCCTCTGTAAAGACAGGCTCTCCACCAGAATACATCTTCGTGTATTTATAGCTGTTGCGCATACCGCTTCCAAGCTCATCAGCAAGTCCGATCTCACGGAACACTTTTGCTATCGGCGGATTCTTTGCAAATGGCTTGAATGTTTTCAGATTCAGGTTGCCGTGCCCATGCGCAAGGTTCGCATTCTCTGTTGTAATCTTATCCCGTTCAATGACAAGCTTCGGTACATATCCACTGGAAAAATCACGGTGCATGAGCAGGTTGGAAATAATCTCACGCAGGATTTTATCTCTGGCGCTTATCCGCTGGACACCATCCAATGTAAAAACATCATTCAGATGCTTCTTTCCAAATTCCATCAGACGATCATAACTTTCAATCAGGTTTGTAATCACCACATCCCTGTCATCATAACGATCAACATTGAACACTCTGAAAATAGCGTCTGTCTTATGCTGAGGTAACACGGATATGATACGGTTATCCGTACCAAAGAGCAAGATTGCCGCAAGTGTTATACCTTCTTTGTTCGTTTCCGGATCCTCAAGTATAAGCCCGCAGCTTCTGAGCATCTCCTCATCCGTCATGTCAATCCACGGATGGTGCTCAGTATTCACTCTCGTCATTCTCCTTGCTCGATCCATAAGATCATGACGAAGGCTTGAAACCGGGATGGCAGGGTAGACCTTATTCACAAAATAGGTGCTTTGCTTACGGGCATAAAGGTTGAAAACCATGTCCGCATTATCTGTAATATCGATGTCCGACTCATTATTGCGATCAAATATTCTGCCCGCATTGCGGTAAACGGTTTTTCCAACCGGGACATAGACATAAAGAACAATACGCCCATCGATCTCATATTCCTCTGTAGTCAAATAGAGTGGCGGATACATTTTTCTCTCATTGTTAATCGTAGTAACAAAATTTTTCTTCATCTGCTCAACGCAGTCTTTATCAACACCGAGAATCGTCCCGTTATCCTTCACACCAAAGAAAATATGACCGCCATCCCGATTAGAAAAAGAACAAACAGTATCGTAGACATCCTTCGTAATATCTGTTGTTGATTTTTTGAATTCGACCGTCAGCCCCTCGCCCTGATGAATCAAGTTCATCAAATTTTCAGGGAGTATCATATAACTCACCCCTTTCGATTATTCACTTATCAATTCCATTAGGCAAAATGGAATCAACCTCGTTCTCCTTAAAAGTCTGTTCTTCTTCCTTTTGCAAAGCCTTCTGCGCAGCCCTGTAGCTTCTCTCATCAGTTGCAGGATAATTAGTATTGACTTCTGAAACTTTATTACAAAGAACATCTCTCTTTTTTTGTATCTCACTATCGTCAAGCACTTCAAAATCAACTAATAAGGAAACATACTCTTCTCGAATACCCCACAACACATTTGCTGCATTTCGATGCTGGCTTACTTCATTTTGAATCTTATATTCCTTGGCATATAGATTTAGGCACAAAGACAATACAGCAGCAATTCCACCTACCCATGTCGATATGACCTTGTTTGTTATAATGCTGTAAAAAAATCCGCAAGAAGAAAGTGCGGTCAATATAATCTGTGCATTCTTCACATACTTATTTTCTTTCTCAAGTCGATCAGCTAATTTGTGATGCGCAGTATATGTGTATATAACTTTTCCACAAGCATCCTTTATTTGATTTTTTAATCGTGCCCTATAGCTTTTATCACTTTCCATTTTACTCCGATACCATTTTATTTAGGATCTTGCCGAGGACATCCCATCCTTTTGTAGTATCAATCGACATTCCACTTCCGGGAGCAAATAGACTTGGCGCAAGTATTTCGTTGCATGGAATATGATTATAATAATCAAGTAATGCCTGTTCATACGATCTTGGTTGGCTTGAGGAATTGCTATCTCCATCCGTAAAATGCCATCCTTCCATCGCAACATATACAAAGGAATCAATTAAAATTCCTGACAGATGATAGCTCGAATAAGAATCATCTCTGATCGTTCTTATGTGCTTACAAGTAGCACACAATAACCCATTAGATGAGCTGTTCTTTTCCTTCATTGCTTTTTGCTCAGACTTAGGATCTGTTGTTCTCCAGTTTCCTCCCATATTCGTATCTGGATATTTGTATGAAACACTACCACCCAAACTTGTCTGCGGAAACGCTGGTAACACTTCAAATTTCATCCCATCAGAAAAGGCAATTTTAACAACCTGACCATCTGCCCTAATATCGCTTCTTGAATAGTGAGTTTCAATCGCATTCTTCACAGCCTGTAAAAGTCTAGATTGCCCATTCCATTTAGAATATGAGTACCGATTATATTCATCTTCTGGAATTTCAACAAGTATATCTATGTCGCTTGTATTTATTGCTGTGTTTCTTCCATAAGAACCAACATAGAGACTATGTGTAGTTTCACTCGTTGAATTCCAAAACTCTTGATTTATAGCTTTCGTAACCGTATGATATCTGCTTGCTATGCTTTGACGCGTTACTAAAGGGATAATGTTATCATGTCTTATTACGTTTGAACTCATAATTATTTCTCCATTTCATTTTTGCCTTTTGATTATCAGGAAACTCTATTCGAAAGCCGCCAAGAAACCACAACATCTTCTTTTCGTTATATCAGCTGTACCAGCACTCATTATTATCATAAACTCCTCTGTCTTCGGCAACCATAATCAATTCCTGATTATTACTCTCTTTCAGTACCTCACTATAGTTAACTACCCGATGCTCCATATCATTGTTGTCCGCCCAGAGGTCACACTGAAGCATTACAGTAGCAACAGCGTCATCCATGCCCTCCGGCGGGTATTTATGTTTCTTAAGGAGCACCACTATCCTCCTGAAGGTATGGAAGATGCTGTTCAAACAGTAATGACTCAGTGTGAGCTGTGGACTGATAGAACAGATCTATATAGTTTTGCATAATTATCGTAATTGAACCACTTCGATAATTAGCCTAAACCTTATTTTCCCACTTCACAGCCTTGGTGCAAAGTGGCGAATCGACTTGCATGAGCGATTAAATATAATTCGCGAATGCACTTCGATTCGCTGAGCTTGCTCAAAGTTGAAAGCACAGCGTGCTTTCAACGCAAGCGAAGTACGTTAACATACTGTGCACTCAACCCCAGAGCGTCGATATCTTCCCCTATACAGCAAAATCACTCTCAAAGACCGCGAAAACCCAGCTTAAATCCGCCACACATTAAACCTTTTAACGATATCCCTCGCTAAGCCCTGCTACACAAGGGCAAATTTGCACCCACCTAATCAGCCCGTAATGCTATTAATCTATGATAATTTCACCCCTGTAACTAACCAATTAAAATTTCACCCACCCGTGTAACAAACAATTGCCGGGAAGGATTAGAAACAAATTAGTTAGTTAGATTAAAATACAAGGATGGAAAGATTATCTATGTCTCAAAAAGAATTAACTCGTTTGCATGTCCTTAAATCCTGCCTGCCGACCTTGTTTATAATATCCTTGCCATAAGAGCTCTTGACCTTTACTTTGAACACACAAGTAATTATCTATTTATGATTTTCTTTTAAGAAAGCATCAATAGTTTTTCTTGATTCACTTCTTGCTTTATCATTGCTTTCAATTGTTCCACCTGTTGCAATTCTAATTCTTCCTAGATTTAAAACACCATTGCCTGCAAATATATGTCCTGCTCCTTTATAAGAATAAATCTTTGCATTAGGGTTTTGCTCTTTTATTTTTTTTGCCATGGCAAAGCTATCCCACATCAAATCATCTTCGCCAGCCATCATTAATATATTTGCCTTAACATTTTTGACTGGTATTAGTTTTTCTTGGCTTGAGGAGTCTTGTTCTATTGCGCTTTTATAAGATTCTTTATAACTAATAGGACTTTTAATTATAGTTGGAACAATAATATTTTTTAGAAATGAGTTAAATGATGATTTTTTTATATCTATATATGGAAGTTGCTTTCCTTTATATGTCCATGATGAACCATAATCTTTAAAATCTAGACCAGCAAAATTATAAGACGAAGGCGATATTAAAATCAGATTATCTATTTCAGGATATTTGCAAGCCAAATTAAGTGCATATTCTGCCCCTTTTGACGCTCCCAAAACACTTATCGGTTTATTGTCTTTTATATTTTTATTTATATAATTGATAACATCATCAAATTGTTCTAAGGGAATTTTTGTCAAAGTCGATTCTTGATTTTTCATACCAAACATAAATAGAGCAAAGGTTTCATAGCCTTCTTTTGCTAATATCTTAGCATTTTCAAAATTTGGACTTCCTTCAGAACCTCCAAAACAAATTACAAGACCCTTATGTGATTTTTCTTTAGGTACAAATCTAAATCCTTGCATTCTACCCTCATCTACATAAGTTACATCAACTCCATTAATATCTGTAGGGTATAGACTTATATTAGTAACATCCTTATAATATTCAGGAAAATTTAAAGCATTGATATCTTTATACTTATGGTCGTTATATATCCTAAGACTAAAAACTAAAACTACTAAAATAATAATAACTGAAAAGATTCCAAAAAATATTTTCTTCATTTTCTTCATTTTATTAGTTTCCTTTAAAATAGTATACAGAGTCTAATACTATATAAAAAAATCTGTTTGTTGTTATTATATAATCTTTAGAGTATTCATTACACTAATCTACATTAAAACATCCACCGCAATAGAATTGCCGGCCTGTTTTGACGTATCCTTCTTCATCTTTTTCAAATACAAAATGCTTATAAAACTGCTTAAAATGCAGGATTTCTAAATTTACATCTTTTGTATCAACGCTATAGCTTCAACGTGAGATTGTTAGGCTATTTTCAGAAATTGGTCTAACCCTTTAGTTTTTCCTGTATTACTACGGTTATCACTGCTTTGCTTTTTCAGTTATTTCAATTCTCGATTAGGCAATTTTCCAGTTCTCAAAGCGACAGTAACAAACTCAACCTCTTGCAAGCACTTCT